>ULSS01056998.1_pt1 | contig 44950 bp, 30 predicted proteins | sample 1956901 | NCBI WGS metagenome assembly ULSS01 (sample SAMEA4835714, study PRJEB28245) | human gut metagenome | biome: gut microbiome; material: fecal sample | place: Denmark | collected 2008
CTCGATGCGCCAGTCTGAAAAATCAAATAATAGAACCTCCCTACAGGAGCATATAAATGAGGCTGTGGATTTCCGACGCGTCTTCCTCAACGACGGCACGCAGCTCAGACTTACCGACGGAAAGCCCGTATTCAAGGCCGACGAACTGAAGAATGGCCTTTACAAACCGGGCGATTTCCGCATAGCCCGCGCCACAAACGGCGGCGCAGGCGAGCCTTACACTTTCTTCATCAAGGCCAACTACAGGCCGGAAACGAGTCTGACGCCCACATACCACGATGTATATCCTTACGTCTTCTTCCCCACCATCCCCACCGCAGCCGACATTATCGAAAACGGCGCTTTCGAGGTTGAAGGCACACAAGGGGCTCTGATCATCAGCGAAGCCGATGCCGATGTCACCGTCTACGACATCGCCGGTCGCACGGTATACGTCGGCCGCGACAGCCGCGTCGAGTTGCCTGCCGGGTTCTATATAGCCAAGTGCGGCCGCTCCACCCGCAAAGTGCAGGTGCGCTAAGAATTGACTTCAACAAGAAAAAGTTCGCCAAACCCGCATCTCGGATTTGGCGAACTTTTATGTCCGAAGGGATGGGGAAGAGATTTATTGAGGGTTCAAACAGGTCCTTACTTTTTATATGGACGCCTCCTTGGAGCTTTTGCCCGCCATGTCGAAAAAAATTAGTATCTTTGCAAATTGAAGCGGTGTGTGCGCCGCAAAACTCTGAATCAAAGCAAAAATGAATATATCCTACGACTGGCTCGGCCGGTTTATCGAGATAGGGCAGGAGCCTCGGCAGCTCGCCGCCACGCTCACCTCGCTGGGCCTGGAATGTGACACCGTGGAGGAGGTCGAGGCCGTGCCCGGAGGGCTCCGTGGCGTCGTCATCGGCAAGGTCCTCACCTGCGTTCCCCACCCCGACAGTGACCACCTCCACATTACCACCGTCGACCTGGGCGGCCCGGAGCCCGTGCAGATCGTCTGCGGCGCTCCCAACGTAGCCGCCGGGCAGACGGTTCCCGTCGCGACCATAGGATGCGTCCTGCGCGACAAGGAGGGCCACGAGTTCAAGATCAAGAAATCGAAGATGCGCGGCGTAGAGTCTTTCGGCATGATATGCGCCGCCGACGAACTGGGCCTGGGAACCGATCACGCCGGCATCATGGTACTCGAGGAGACGAAGCCCGGCACGCCCGCCGCAGATTACTTCAACCTCGCCAGCGACTGGTGCCTGGAGACCGAGCTGACGCCCAACCGCGTCGACGCCGCCAGCCACCTCGGCACCGCCCGCGACCTGAGCGCCTGGAAGGCCTGCCGCAACTTCCAGGGCGAACAGGCCGGCGATCCCGCCGTCACCCTCCCCTCGGTGGAAGGGTACGCCGAACAGCGCCGGGAGGGAGGCATCAAAGTAAAAGTTCTCGACGAGCAGGGCTGCCCCCGCTATGCCGGCGTCACTATCCGCGGCGTGCGCGTGGCCGAGAGCCCCGAATGGCTCAGGCGCCTGCTCACCGCCGCCGGGCAGCGCCCCATCAATAATGTGGTGGACGTCACCAACTTTGTATTGCTGGGCCTCGGCCAGCCCCTGCACTGCTTCGACCTGGCACACGTGCACGGCGACGAGATACAGGTGCGCACCTGCGCGGACGGCACGCCCTTCACCACTCTCGACGGCGTGGAGCACAGGCTCAGCGACCGCGACGTGATGATTTGCGACGACGAAAAGCCCCTGTGCATCGCCGGAGTCTTCGGCGGCCTCGACTCGGGCGTCACCGAGTCCACCACCGACATCTTCATCGAGAGCGCCTACTTCAACCCTACCCGCGTGCGCCGCACCGCGCGCCGCCACGGCCTAAGCACCGACGCATCATTCCGCTACGAGCGCGGAACGGACCCCAACATACTCCCCTACGCCGCCAGGCTGGCCGCCGTCATGATACAGCAATTGGGCGGAGGCGAGATCTGCGGACCCCTCCGCGACACGCGTCCCGAAGGTTTTGCTCCTTTCCCTGTAGCCCTCGGCCTGAACTATTGCGAGTCCCTTATAGGCAAGCGCCTCGACCCGGAGCTGATAGCCTGCATCCTGCGCGCCCTCGAGATCGAGATCACCGCCACCGACGTCACTGACTCCGACACGGTGCTCCACCTGCTCGTGCCACGCTACCGCGTGGACGTCACCCGGCCCTGCGACGTGGTCGAGGAGATCCTGCGCGTATACGGATATAATAATGTGGAGACGCCGGAGCGCACATGGACCACCCAGGGACGCCTGACCGAGGTCGACGAGAGCCGCCGCATGCAGGCGCGCCTCAGCGACTGGCTGTCGGCACGCGGCTTCAACGAGATACTCAACAACTCGCTGACCTCCGTGGCCTACTATGACGGCAACGAGCGCTGGCCCCTTGCCGAGTGCGTGAGCCTGCTCAACCCGCTGAGCCGCGACCTGGGCGTGATGCGCCAGACACTGCTCTACGGAGGACTCGAAAGCATGCAGCGCAACGTCAACCGCCGCGCCGCCGATCTCCGCTTCTACGAGTTCGGCAACGTCTACCACAACGACGCCTCCAAGGAAATCACGGCAGAGCGCCCTCTGTGTCCTTTCAGCGAGGAGATGCACCTGGACCTGTGGATGACAGGCCTGCTCACCCCCGCCGGCTGGCAGCGCCCGGCCGTGGAGGCCACCGTCTTCGACCTCAAGGCCGACGTCGAGGCCCTTTTGCAGAAGATGGGCATCCCGGCCGGCGCCGTCGTCTGGACCCAGGGCGCCGACACCATCTTCGCCGCCAGGCTCACCCTGAGCAATCGCGGCGGCAAGGTCCTCGGCGAGCTCGGCGTGCTGCGCAAGGGCGTAACGGCGCCCTTCGACATCGAGGCGCCCGTCTGCTACGCCACCCTGCGCTGGCAGCCCCTCATGCGCCTGGGCAGCGGCAAGGTGGACTTCGCTCCACTGCCCAAGACGCAGCCCGTGCGCCGCGACCTGGCCCTGCTGTTGCCCGCCGCCGTCACATTCGCCCAGGTGGAGACGGCAGTCCGCAAGGCAGAACGCCGCCTACTGCGCTCCGTCACCCTCTTCGACGTCTACGAGGGCAAGGGCATTCCCGAGGGCTTCCGCTCATACGCCATCGCCCTCACTCTCCAGGACAACGAAAAGACCCTGACCGACAAGCAGATAGAGAGCGCAGTGGCCAAGATCACCGCCGTCCTGACAAAGGAGCTCGGCGCACAGCAACGATAAAGAAAATACCAAACAGCTAAATAAAAGTCAACCATACCCACATGGGAAGAGCATTTGAATACCGCAAGGCCCGCAAGCTGAAACGCTGGGGCAACATGTCGCGCACCTTTACGCGCCTGGGCAAGGAAATCACCATCGCCGCCAAGGCCGGCGGTCCCGACCCCGACACCAACCCCCGCCTGCGCGTGCTCATGCAGAACGCCAAGGCCGCCAACATGCCCAAGGACACCGTGGAGCGCGCCATCAAGAAGGCCGTCGAGAAGGATGCCTCCGACTACAAGGAAATCGTCTACGAGGGCTACGGCCCCCATGGCATTGCAATCGTGGTCGAGACAGCCACCGACAACAACCAGCGCACCGTGGCCAACGTCCGCTCCTACTTCAACAAGCACGGCGGCAGCCTCGGCACCTCCGGCTCCCTCAGCTTCATGTTCAACCACAACTCCGTCTTCCACGTCAAGCCCAAGGAGGGCGTGGAGTTCGAGGAGCTCGAGCTTGAGCTTATCGACTTCGGCGTGGAGGACATCGACGCCGACGACGAGGAATGGGTTGTATACGGTCCCTTCGACCAGTTCGCCGCCCTGCAGAAGTACTTCGAGGACAACGGCTTCGAGCTGGTGAGCGCCGAGTTCGAGCGCATACCCACCGACTACAAGGAGGTAACCCCCGAGCAGCGCGAGAGCGTGCAGAAGCTCCTCGACAAGTTCGACGACGACGAGGACGTGCAGAACGTCTTCCACAACATGAAGGAAGAGGACGAGTGACCGCGAAGAGCAATTAAGACAGGCAACCGCTAAAGGGTTGCTGTACGGAAGTCCCATCACACCCCCGGTTGGACGGCGAGCCGCAGGCGAGTCGGACTGCCGGGGGTTACGCACAGGCATCCCCGGAGGGAATGTCCGGGCCGTACCCGTCCTGGCCTGCGGTCCCGGCGGATGCTTTTTTATCACTTTTTCGCGCATATTCTATATTATGGAGGTGTGCGGGGCCGTTAAAGGAATATGATAGTCAACTCCGCCGAGTTCCTGTGGATGTTCCCGCTGCTGTTCGGGCTCTTCCTGGGCCTCCAGGCATGGCGCCGCAGGCCCCCGCGCAGCCTCAACATATTCCTGCTCGCAGCCTCGTATGCCCTGTTCTGGTACTACAACAAGGGCATGACGGCGGTGCTGGCGGCCGTCACGCTCGTCACCTACCTGGGCGCCCTGGCCACAGAGCGGTACGGGAAACGCGCCATCGCGCCCACCGTCATCCTGCTTGCCCTGCTGCCACTGGCCGCCTTCAAGTACTGGAATTTTATCAAAGGCAATCTTGACGCACTGTTTCCCACCGTGCACCTGCCGGGACTGAACTGGGCCATCCCCCTGGGCATCAGCTTCTTCACTCTCCAGGCCGTGGGCTACTACCACGACGTGGCGTGCAAGAAGATCCGTGCCGAGCGCAACATCCTCGACTACGCCCTGTTCGTGTCCTTCTTCCCGCAGATCGCTTCGGGTCCCATCAGCCGCGCCCGGGACCTGCTGCCGCAGATCAAGGCCGACCGCCGCTTCGACCCCGCGCAGGCCACACAGGGACTGAAGTGGATCCTGTGGGGAGCATTCCTCAAGATGGTGGTGGCCGACAACATCGGCGCCGTCATCGCCGGACCGCTGGCCCACTCCGCCTCATACGCCGCCTGGAGCGTGAGCCTGAGCGTGGTCCTCTACTCCATTCACATCTACTGCGACTTCGCCGGATATTCCTTCATGGCCCTGGGCATTGGCGAGCTCCTCGGCTTCGAGCTGGTCAACAACTTCCGCCGTCCCTACCTGGCCGTGTCAGTCACCGACTTCTGGCACCGCTGGCACATCTCCCTGAGCACCTGGCTCAAAGAGCACATCTACATCCCCCTGGGCGGTAGCCGCTGCCCTAAGTGGCGCAACTACCTCAACATCCTCGTCACCTTCCTGGTGAGCGGGCTGTGGCACGGCGCCAGCTGGACCTTCATCGCCTGGGGCGGCATGCACGGCGCCGCACAGGTGGCGGAGAAGCACCTCGGCCTGCACAAGTCCGCGCCACGCGGCTGGATGCGCCCGGTGCGCGTGCTGCTCACCTTCGCCGTCGTCACCCTCGCCTGGGTCTTTTTCAACTCCCCCACCTTCGCCCGGGCCTGCGCCACCATCGGCCACATGTTCGCCTCTCCCGGCGCACGGACCATAGACTGGTTCTGGCCCGTGGTCCTGGCAGCCTCCGTCATCGTCAGTGACATCGTCACCGAGTTCGACGTCCGCTCGCTTCGGCTGGTACACCACCGCTACGCCGCCGTGCGCTGGACCGCCTACTCCGTCCTGACCTTCTGCATCATGCTCTTCGCCGTCTACGGCTCCAAGTTCATCTATTCAGGCTTCTGACCCATGCGTAAGTTCCTGCTCAAGCTCGTCCTCTTCCTGGCCATAATAGTGGCGCTGGACTTCGCCTACGGTCTCTGCATGGACCGCTACCGGCGGGGCATCCGCACCGGTGTGACGGGCCTCGACAACGAGGCGCTGTACCGCACCACCGCCCCCGTGCTCGTGTTCGGCTCCTCCCGCGCATGGCACCACTACGACCCTCGCATCCTGCGCGATTCCCTCGGCCTGGACGTCTACAACTGCGGCGTCAACTCCATGGGCATACAGTTCTTCTACCCCCGCCTGCACCAGATCCTGCGCCGCTACACGCCCCGCGTGATCATTTACGACTCCTCCCCCACCTACGACTGCGTGCGCTCCACCTCCGACCAGGTCACCGCCCGCCGCCTGCAGCCCTACTTCCGCGAGCCGGAAGTATACGCTTTCCTGCGCGAGCTCAGCATGGAGGAGTGGGTAAAGAGCCACTCGGCGACGTACCGCTACCACGACCGCCTGGCCGACTACCGCGCCGACGCCGCCAACACCGCCCGCTTCCACTCCGGCTTCCAGCCATTGCCGGGCACCAAGTCGGCCGCCGTGCACCCACACGACAGCGTCCGCGAGGACCCCGTCAAGGTCGCCCTGCTGCGACGCTTCATGGCCGACTGCAAAAGCCGCGGCATCAGGCTCATCTTCGTCGTGTCGCCTTACTACCGCAACGACCAGGCCTACGCCACCGCCATCCTGCACCGCGAGGCCGCCCGCGCCAAGGTGCCAGTCATCGACCGCTTCGCCGACCCGGCCTACATCGCCGACTCCACCCTCTTCTACGACGAGAGCCACCTCAACGCCGCCGGAGCCGACCGCTTCACCCGCTCCCTCATCCCCCAGCTGAGAAAATATCTATGAGAAAGAGGGCCGGGGAGATGGTGCTCCAGTACTACTGGGCGACGACGGTGCGGCGTGGCACACGCCTGGCACTGACCGACGGCCGCACCGTCGAGGTCCTCTCGCCCGGCGTGCTCAACCGCGAGGCCGGACCCGACTTCTCCCACGTCTGCCTGCGCACCGACCCCGGCTCGCTGTTCGGCCGCGAACTGGCCGGTGACGTCGAGATGCACCTGCTCGCCGGCGACTGGAACCGCCACGGCCATCACACCGACCCCGCATACGCCGCCGTGGTCCTGCACGTGGTGGAAGTCGACGACGGCCCCGTGTGCGACATCAACGGCCGCACACCCGCCCTGGCCCTCATGCATGTCCCCGCCCACTTCGTCGAGGCCGTGGAGACCCTCGGCGCCCCCGGCGAGCCATACCTGCGCTGCTCCCTGGCGGATGGCTTCATCCCCACCCTGACCCGCCTGGAGCGCGCCGACTGGATGGAATCGCTGCTGGCCGACCGCTTCGGCACGCGCACCGACCAGCTCCTGGCTCTGCTCGACCGCCTCGGCGGCGACTGGCGGCAGGCCACCTTCGCCACCCTGGCGCGCGCTCTCGGATTCGGCGCCAACGCCGCCCCAATGGAGGCCCTCGGCGCCTCCGTCCCCCTGAAGTTCCTGGAGCGCCACAGCTCCTCGCCCCTCCAGCTCGAGGCTATGCTCCTCGGCTGCGCCGGCCTGCTCGGAGAAGAGAGTGGTGAGAAGAGAGACGAGAATCCATACCTGGCATGTCTCCGCGCCGAGTTCGCCTTCCTGAGCCACAAGTACGGCCTGCGGCCCGGCGACCCCTCGCGCTGGAAGGTGGCACGCACACGGCCCGCCAACTCCCCATGCCGCCGCGTGGCGCAGCTCGCCGCTTTCTGCCTGGGCGGCTTTTCTCTCTTGAGCGACATCCTGGAAAAGGCACCCGACCGCCAGGCCGTCACAGCTCTCTTCTCCCGCCGTCCCTCCGCCTACTGGCTCACTCACCACTCCTTCTCTCCACGTGAGACGCGCCCGCAGGGCATGACACCCGCCTCGCTGGCGCTATTGGCGCTCAACACGGCCGTGCCGCTGCTTTTCGCGTACGGCGCCCGCGAGCAGAACCCTGCCCACACCCTCGCCGCCGAGAGCCTGCTGGAGGCCCTGCCGGCCGAGAAGACGGCCCGGGCGGCCGTGTGGCGACGCCTCGGACTTCCCTGCTCATGCGCCGCACACTCACAGGCACTGCACCACCTGTACACCCGATACTGCGCCCGCAACCGCTGCCTCGAATGCCGCTGGGGCGCCCTGCTGCTCCGCTACCTCGACGACCACCCGGACGCCGCACGCGGGCAACGCGCCGAATACAACCGTCTTAGGAAATGAAGATCGTAGTAGCTTTCGATACCTTCAAGGGCTGCGTTAACGGCTACGAAGCCTCCGAATACGTGGCCTCCAGGCTCACCGAGCATGGCGCCGAGGCATATGCCCTGCCGCTTGCCGACGGCGGCGAAGGCACCGCCCGCGCCTTGGCGCTGCTCTATGGCGGCACCCCCGTGGACGTGGAGACCGTCGACGCCTACGGGGCTCCGACCGAAGCTCGCGTGTACCTGCTGCCGGAGGGCGTGGCGGCCGTGGACATGGCCTCGTGCGTGGGGCTGGGCGCCGCCGAGGGCACCTCCCGCGCACGCGTCATGGAGGCTTCCAGCTACGGTCTCGGACTGCTGCTGCGCCGCCTGGCGGAGACGCATCGACCCGCCTCCGTGCTGCTTGGCGCCGGAGGCTCGGCCAGCTGCGACGGCGCCACGGGGCTGCTCGCGGCCCTCGGCGCGCGTCTCTGCTTCCGCACCCACACCCCCATGCGTCCCGCCGGACGACACCTCGCCGCCGTGGAGGGCCTGGATATGTCCGCAGTGGCCGGATTGCCTCCAGTGACGCTGCTGTGCGACGTCCGTGCGCCGCTGCTGGGCCCCGATGGCGCCGCCCTGCGCTTCGCCCCGCAGAAGGGCGCCACGCCGGCGCAGACGCTCACGCTCGACGCGGGCCTCAAGCGCTGGTGCCGCATAGTGGCGCGCACCCTCGGCGCCGACCCGCGTTCCCTGGCCTTCGAGCCGGGAATGGGCACCGCCGGTGGCATCACCCTCGCCGCACGCCTGCTCGGCTGGCAGGCCGCGGACGGCGCCGCGTACATGACCTCCCTCCTCTCCTCCCGCCTTGAAGGCGCCGGCCTGGCCATCACCGGCGAGGGGCGCACCGACCTCAGCACCCTGCAGGGCAAGGCCCCCTACGCCCTCATGCGCCGTGCCGCCGCCATGGGCATCCCCACGGCCCTCCTCTCCGGGCAGCTCACCCTGACGCCACGGCAGCTCGCCGCCGCCGGATTCGCCTACGCCCGCGCCGTATCCCCCAGGCCACTCCCTGCTTCCGACATCTCCGCCGCCGCCACGCTGCCGCGCCTGGCTGCCGCCGCCATCGCCCTGCTTGAACAATAGACCGCCCGGGCGCGTTTTCCCTATGCCGTAAGGAAACAAACAGGCACAGAACAAATCTTAAAATACTATGTCAGCACAGAAAACACTGAAGGGTACGCGCACGGAGCAGAACCTGGCGCAGGCCTACATAGCCGAGTCAACGGCCGTGACGCGCTACACCTACTATGCCGAGTCGGCCAAGAAGGAACAGTACTTCCAGGTGGCCGACATCTTCACCGAGACGGCCGCCAACGAGCTCCACCACGGCAAGATCTTCCTGAAGTACCTCACCGAGGGAGCCGTCCGTGCCGAGGGCCCCGTGGGCGTCGACCCGGGCCGGCTGACGCCGACCACGGAGAACCTGGCCATCGCCGCCACCGAGGAGCTGCACGAGGGCGTGGAGATGTACACCCGGGCCGCCGACGTTGCCGAACAGGAGGGCTTCGCCGACATCGCCGCCCGCTTCCGCGCCATCGCCGAGGTGGAGCGGCACCACCGAGACCGCTTCCTGACGCTCAAGAAGCGCATCGACGACGGCACCATGTGGAAGAGGGAAAAGCCCATCAGGTGGCAGTGCCTGGTGTGCGGCTACATCTTCGAGGGCACCGAGCCGCCCGAGGTATGCCCCGCCTGCCTGCATCCCTACCAGCACTACATTCCCGCCGAAGAAAATTACTGACGCGAGTCCGGGAATCTCTCATCCCGAACTCGCGTTGCGAGGTCCCTGAGCCAAACGGCCAGCGCGTCCTCCGGCAATAGACGGCAGCGGTTATAAAATCAGGCGACCCGGTGGGATCGCCTGATGACTCATGCCTCATTGTGAGCTTGCCTAATTGGCTATCGTTATCCCGGACTCGCGTCAATAACTTTAATGCCTCGTTTTGCCTTATTAATTTACAGATAAACCGATGTTAGTATCAGAAAATTCTGATACTGGTTTCAATCCATTCCTGGTAACTTCCAAATCATGTGATGATCTGCATCCATTGATGAGATGATATTTTAATCGTTCGTTAATTCCAGCATTACGTTCGATGCTTCTTCTTACAATACCGGCGCATCCTGCAGGAGATAGATAATATTTTTCATCAGCTTCGGGGTCTACGATATCAAGCATATGTGTTAGCTTGAAGTCATAAGGATAAGTAGATGCATTTATCCAAAATTGACTACAAGCGACGAAATTGTCAAAGAAGTATAAGTCGTAACTATCCGAACTTTGGGTGTTTAAACCTTTGGGCGGTAAAGATTCGGACGATGATTGATTAATTATTCTATCCATAACCCATGAAACAACAGGCACAGCCCATGAATTGCCAATGGCTCGATACCTATTTGTTACACGAACGGAAGGTGAAATATTTGTATAATCATCAGGTAATCCCATCAGCCTCTCACACTCTTTAGGAGTGAGGCGCCTGACTCTACCATCTTGGCAAACAAATAATGAACCGTTAAATGATGCTGCGTTCCCATTCCACTTTGTACCATATGCAGCATATAAACAGTCCGAATATTGCCTGAATACTTCTATTTCGTGTCCATTTTTGGTTTCGGACAAAGCTCGCACTTCATCAACAAAATCATCAAACAAAGTAGGTGCGGCTTCCTTTTTCGGAGTGGGCTGTAAAGGGTCTTGAAGATTATCTCCAATCTCAAAAAGGACTGAGAAAGGATTAAAGTCTTTCCCTCCACCAACAACATATAGGCGTTTCCGTTGCTGTGGAACGCCAAAATATTTAGCATCAAGAACGCGCCATGCAATATTACGTTCTTTGCCAAAAATGCATCCGGCGTTCGCCCATTTGGAACATTGAATTGGTTTATCAAGATCTAATAGCCCTGCAAGAAAAAAACCGAAAGCATTTGTCTTATCTTTTAAGACTCCTTCGACATTTTCCCACATGAAAACGGCTCTTGATTCTTTTAAAGCAAGACGTTTTTTGTCAATAGCATTTAGGATGTCAATATACTTCAGTGTTAATTGCCCTCTGTCATCATTAAGCCCATTTTTCCAGCCAGCAAGAGAGAAAGCTTGACAAGGCGTTCCACCACATAATAAGTCAGGACAACCTATTGAATCATCCTCAATCATTTTGGGGATGTCATTCATGTCCCCAAGATTTTTAATATGGCTGTAAGAATGCGCAAGAAATTTTTTGGGGAATTCGGCAATTTCTGATAGCCATAATGGTCTAAGCCCAAGCGGTTCAAGAACAAAGGATGCCGCCTCTATTCCAGAACAAACACTACCGTATGTTTTAATTTTATATGCCATTCAGTTTTTTTATCAATTCTTTACGCCATTTTTCAATATCATACCAGGCACAGCCAATGCATCCTTTCTCAGCGGCTTTACCGACTGTAGGTATATTTTCTGGCCAATCTTCAGTGCCGGAGTAAAAGAAAGGTATGCCATAAAGTACACCCCTTTTCCCTTCTTGGAAGCATCGGCGACATACCTCTCTTTTTTGTTGGTTACGTTGATTATCTAAAAGCTGGAATTTTTCAATGACTTCTTCGTCAGTCATTTCCATTGAGTTTTCAGCTTTGGTTTCCTTATCCCAGCGAACTTCAGAAAATTTATGATCCGGGATTAGACCCTTTACTGTAGTTTGCTTTGATTCGAAGGCATTAATCCCATGAAGAAGACGTATAACTCGTGATTTAAATTGTGGTGTAAAAGTTTCGTAGCCCGTTTCACAATTAAGGGGAATGGGAAGAAGAATCCGTTTGGTTTTCTTTTTGGGGCCGCTCGGAATGCTTGCGACGGTATAACCGACGTCTTTAATATATTGAATTCTTCGTGCCGGATTATCATTAGGTGGAAACTCTGTTTCTTCTTTGAACGATAGAAGGACGAAGAAAAATTCCTTGGTTACGTCAGCATTAGACTTTTCCCATTTAGCACGTTCGGTCTTTTCCCATTTTTTCATGGTGCTACGAGTGAAGAATGGCTTAATTTTCACCAAGTAATCAGCCAACTCTTCCTCTTTTTTGATAAAGAGGCCAGAACGTCTAATGTAATACGGGACTACGGTTTCCCATTTGAAACCATCATCCTGTATGAATATAGTTCTGACATAACTCTCGCTTGATTTCCCGTTATGTATTTCTTCGGATACTAAGATGTCATGGCATTTCAGTAACTGATTTAGTTTCTTACAATCCATTTTCTTTCTTTGATTTAATGAGATCTAAAATATCTTGTTGAGTTATGAGATATTTTTTACCATCAACCTGTGCAAAAAGTTCTACCTTTCCTTTTTGAGGAAACAAATCTTGAATCTCAACTTTAAGAGCTTTTGCTATTTTATCAAGAGTATCTAATGTTGGCGAGATATTGCCATTTATATAATTACTTAAATTGGGCTGACTAATTCCGGACATTTCTGAAAATGCCCTCAAAGTCAGTCCTCTCTCCTTCAGAATATCGCGTAATCTATCCAACATAAGCTTTTTTAGGGACAAAGTTACAAAATATATTAGAAATAATATATTTTCAACAAAAAAAGTAGATTCGCTTTGTCGTATATATTATTTTTACTAACTTTGCAGTACTAAATATATTAGATATAATATGAAACTAAAACAACCATTGCGATCTTTCCTAATGGAATGCTTAAACTACGAAGTCATAATGACCTCGTGGGGTATATCCCGGATAAAGATAGTTGAAAACCAAGTGTCGTTTTTCGTATGTGGATTCAATTACGAAGGATTGATTACAATAGGAGTCGAAGGAGATAATTTGATTTTAAGCTCATCTAATGGACTCTTAGGTGAATTTATAGATCCGTCCAAAGCCATCTCAGCTTTGGACGAATATATAGAGTTAAACACTGACCAATATAGCAAGTTGTTTAATCATTGGAAATGATTAATTCTGCATTTGTCGAAACACTACAAATGCAGAATTTTTAATAAAAAGGAGGCGATACGATATTTATTGATGGCCTCGATGAACTGCAGGTAGTCTTCTTCCGAACTGCGGAGATGGAATCTCTTACCCCGGACTCGCGTCACTCTGATGCTGAGTGGGCGGACGGTGCGCCGCGCTTCAGCGCGGCGTTTCCGTGCCCTGCAGGATGCAGGCGAGGCGCACGAACTCCGGCGGGGCGAGCTGCTCGGGGCGCTTGGGCAGGTATGGCTTGAGCGCGGGGGTGTCGAGGCCCAGGGGCAGGGTGGTGGCCTGCAGCGACGCGCAGAGCGGGCCCAGGGAGTTGCGGAGCGTCTTGCGCCGGTGGCCGAAGCCGGTCTTCACCACCGTGCGGAGCATCTGCTCGGAGCAGGGTAGCGAGGTGCGCCCGTTGCGCACCAGCCGCAGTACGCCGCTCTTTACCTTGGGCATGGGGCGGAACACCGTCTCGTCGACGGTGAACAGGTACTCGCAGTCGTACCAGAGCTGGAGCAGGACGCTGAGGATGCCGTAGGTCTTGCTTCCCTCGCGGGCGCAGATGCGCTGGGCGACCTCGCGCTGGAGCATGCCCGAGCAGGCCTGCACTTTATCCCTGTTATCCAGCACGCGGAAGAAGATCTGCGTGGAGATGTTGTAGGGGTAGTTGCCGATGAGGGCGATCTTCCGCCCGGGGAAGAGTGTGTCGATGTCGAGTCTCAGGAAGTCTTCCTCGCGGAGTCGCACGTCGGGGTATGCCTTGCGCATGTATGCGGCGGCCTCGGGGTCGAGCTCCACGACCTCGAGAGGCCGGCCGGAGTCGGCGAGCCAGCGCGTCAGGGCGCCGGTGCCCGGGCCTATCTCGACCACGGGCAGGTCGCCCAGGGGAGTGCCGGCGGGGTAGTCGAGCACCGTGCCGGCGATGCGCCGCGCTATCGACTCGTCGGCCAGGAAGTGCTGGCCGTAGCTTTTCTTCGCTTTTACTTGTGCCATATCTTATTAAGGTTCCGGGGCCGCGCAATGTTCGCCGCCCGGGGGCAAAAGAAAGGGCGGGACCGCCATCGCGGCGCTCCCGTCCCTGAAACTAATGTCACGTTGCTTCCATGAAGCAGAAAAATATCACTTCCTAAGTCAGTCTTTGAATTTCTTGGAGATTTCCTTGGGCACGGCCTGCTTGTTGACCATGATGCCCATGGTCTTGAGCAGGAAGTATGGCTCGGAGCAGTAGAAGTATCCGCCGTACTTCTGGTTGGTGTCCCAGGAGTTCTTGACCTTGTAGTAGCGGTTGCCCTCCTGGTCGGTGGCGATTCCGACGATCGTCATGCCGTGGTCGTCGGTGGTCTCGTGGCTGTCGAGGCCCTCCTGGCGCATCTGCTGTGTGGGTACAACCTCCTTGACGGGGCCGTCGAACTTGAATCGCTTGGCGGCGCGGTCCTTGTCGCTGAGGGTGACCCACTTGGAGAGCTCGGTGCCTTCGAGGTTGTCGGGGTTGATCTCCTCGGGAATCACGGCCACTCCCTCGGTCCACTTGAAGCCGCCTTCGCTGACGTCGGCCGCCCAGGCCACGGAGTAGCCGTTCTCAAGGGCGTTGTCCACGATGGCCTTCATCTCCTCCATGGGCACGTTCTGGTAGGGCGCCCACAGCCAGTTGTCGGCCACTTCCAGGGGGAAGCTGCGGTAGAAGGGGTGGTGCGTGAAGCTGGTGACGCAGATGTAGTCCTCCGGGCGGATGCCGAACTGGTCGGCGAATGTGCGGGGGGTGTACTTGCGGCCGTTGTAGGTGAATGACTCGGGGAGCTTGCCGAGGTATGCGTCGAGGATTCCGTCGAAGCCCTGCTTCCAGGCGGTGGAGCGCTTCTTGCTGCGCATGACGCCCTTGAGGTAGCCGGTGAGTCCGTCGGCCAGCTCGTAGTGCTCGTGCTTCTTTGCGCCGTACTCGAGGCCGGCGTAAGCCTCTTCGGGCACGAGGCCGTAGTTGCCGAGCACGTACATGATGTCCCACAGGCCGCCGCCCTGGGCGAAGTTGATGGTGCCGTCCATGCGCATGTACTTGTCGGCCTTGTCGTCGTAGCAGTGGCGCACGGTGAACATCTCGCTGAGGTCGAGCTCGGGGCCTCCCTTGCGCATGATCTCGTCCTCGACGAAGGATGTGCCGGAGAATGCCCAGCACGTGCCGGACTTGTTCTGGTCCTTTACGGAGCCGGTCTTCACGGTCTTGATGTCGGTGAACCGGAATCCCTTGGCGGTGTCGGTCTTGGCCTCGGGGGCCTGGGCCAGCACGGGCAGCGCTGCGCATGCCAGCGCTAAGGTAAGTATTCGTTTCATTGTATGTAGGTCAGTTGATTTTTCGGGTCGGGGGTGGGCATCTCTCAGAATTCGGTGAATGTGACGGGGAGCAGGTCGGCCACCGAGGGGATGATGTATATCTTCTCGGCTCCGTACAGGATCACCTGCATCGGGCCGTGGAGGTGTTCGTACTCGAGCAGCGCCTGGCGGCATGCGCCGCATGGGGCGATGGGGGAGGGCTGGAAGCAGTCGTCGAAGCCGGCGCCGGGGCGGCGGTTGAGGCGGTATGTGTTGGCGGCGACGGCTATCTTGAGCATCCGCTTGCCGGGGTGGCCGGCGGAGGCCCAGTAGGCGGTGGTGCGCTCGGCGCACATCGACGACGGGAAGGCGGCGTTCTCCTGGTTCGACCCCGACACCACGGTGCCGTCGTCGAGCAGGATGGCCGCCCCCACGCTGAAGCGTGAGTATGGCACGTAGGAGGTGCGGGTGGCGGCCTTGGCGGCGTCCACCAGCGCACGATCGGCGTCCGTCAGCTCCGAGTAGGAGCATACCGTCACCGGCGTCACTATCTTCATTTCTTCCATGCTCGGGAAACTTTGCCGCAAAAATATGCAAAAAATCCGACACTGCCAAATCGGCCCCGTCCGACATCCCAGGCCCGAAAAGTCCGACTTTTGCGACGAAAGACAATAAATGGCGCGGAAACTTGGCCGTGTCGGGAAAGTTTAGTAAATTTGCGGACCACAAAAACATTCATTAACTTACGAACAAGCTATGAAACGACTACTGTTCATGATGCTTACGGCGCCGCTGGCGCTCCTGGGCTTCGCGCAGGCGGAGCAGCCGGAGCCGCCCGCACGCGGCACCGTGACGTTCGCGGCCATGGAGCGACCGGCTCCCCAGGCCCCGGCGTCGCCCAAGAGTATCTCTGCCGCAGAGCCATTCCGCGCAGGCACCGTGCCATCCGCGCCCGTAGAGGCGATGCCCGTGCGGAAGACCCCGGGCCGCGCCTGGCAGCAGGCCGACATCGTCGGCGACCGCCAGCTGATGGCCAACAACCACTCCACGCACGTATGTTACGGCGGCGACGCCTCCGTCTCCGCCGTCGGTGCCGACTCCGTGGCCATAGCCCGCTTCTGCTTCGGCGACGTCACCATCCGGGCACACGTCGACTACGCCACCGGCGCCGTCACCATCCCCACCCAGTTCATCGACTCGGTGCAGGGCATGCCCGTGTACCTGTGCCGCATGGACTTCCGAACCTCCACCTACGACAAGACCGCCTCGCTGCGCGGCCACCTCTACAAGGGGAGCATCGTGATCGACGACGGCTTCGGCTTCTTCGTCACCGAGGGCGCCCAGGCCGGCGCCTACCTCACCGTGGGCCTCTTCGACTACGCCGCCGTGGCGCAGCCCAACGCCACCATCACCGCCAGGCGCATCACCTTCAAGAATAACACACAGACCGTCGCCAACCGACAGGTCACCGACCAGGTCAGCAACGGCTTCGCATATCCCGTCTCCCCGACCCGGGTGCGCCTGATGCGCCTGCCCGTGGTCACCTCCTTCTCCGACATCGACCTGACGCTCACCCCCGACGGCCGCGTCAACATCGACCCGCAGGCCATCTCGCAGTTGTCCCTGTACGGCGACTTCTTCATCTACAACATGACCGAGAGCAACGACGGCACCAACGTCAAGTTCTCCATCAATGTCCTCAACCCCGTCGAGGCCACCTACACCACGGGCGATAAGAAACTCACCTGGGGTTCCTGGGCAGTGGCCCGTCCCAACGCGCTGCTGGGCAGCTACGAGGGGGCTTCGGTGACCTTTACCGAGGCCATCGAGTTCCCGCAGGCTCCCACGCTCAACCTCGAGGGAGAGGGCACGCAGTCCTCCCCCTGGCTCATCAAGACGTCCGACGACCTGGCCGCCCTGCGCTATGACATCGTCAACAACGCCACGTACCGCGGCGCCCTGACCAGCGACGGCAACGACCACCAGTATTATCCCGTCTATGCGGGCAAGTACTTCCGCCTTGCCAACGACATCGACTTCGGCACCGACGCTCCCGGCGTTGACCCCATCGGCGACACGCAGCACTGGTTCGCCGGCTCCTTCGACGGCGCGGGCCACACGCTGACCAATTTCTTCATCGACAACTACGCTTACGACTATGCCGGTCTGTTCGGCCACGTAGCCCGCGGCGGCGAGCTTAAGAACATAAAGATGCACCGCGCCGTGGTCAACACCATCGGCTATACCGCAGGTACTCTCGTAGGCTACAGCTACGCTCCCCTGACCGACATCACCGTCACCGACTCCCGCGTGGTGGCCGCAATGGGCTATAACGCAGGCACCGTGGCCGGTTACTGCTCCGAGCCCATGACCCGCGTCAACGTCAGCGGCACCTACGTGCAGGCCCTCGGCTACACCGGCGGCATCGCGGGCCGCAGCTACAGCAACATCACCGACTGCCACGCCCAGGGCCGCGTCATCGCCACCGGCAAGCAGGTCTTCTCCGGCGGCCTCGTAGGCCACGGCTCCAAGCAGACCACCGCATCCCCCGCCCCGGTCATCACCCGCTGCTCCTACACCGGCGTGGTGCAGGCCACCGGCGATGAAATCGGCGTGGGCGGCCTCTTCGGCGCCCTCTCCTACTCCAAGCTGCAGTCGAGCTTCGCCAACGCGGTCGTCTCCAACGCCTCCTCCATTTCGGCATACGTCGGCGGCCTGGTCGGCACCACCTTCCAGTCCGAGATCACCGACTGCTACGCCACCGGCTACGTGCGCAACCCCGAGACCACGATGTGCGGCGGCCTGGTGGGCCACAACACCAAGGGCCTCAACAACGAGGTACCCACCGTCATCCGCTCCTCCTACTCCTCGGCAATGGTGCTGACCAAGTCGGCCTCCGACACCCGCGGCATCACCGGCGACACCGAGAACTTCACCATCACCGACTGCTGGTTCGACAACCAGGTGGGCGTGCTGCCGGGCGCCAAGTGGGGCCTGAACACCTCCGCCCTCACCTCCGGCGCCCTGCCCCAGGGCTTCAGCGCCGACAGCTGGAACGCCGCCGCCGGCTCCTACCCCACCCTGAAGGGTAACGACACCACCGCCGCAGCCCGCGTAAGCTCCGCCGCCGTGGTGCTCGGCGCAGGCCAGACCATCAACGACATCCAGACCGACTTCTCCTACTCCCCCGTCAAGCTGACATGGCAGGCCCTGAAGGCCGACGGCCTCGACAGCAAGGGTGGCTACGCATTCACCTTCGACGGCGGCACGGGCCGCCTCAACTACGAGCAGTACACCGACACCGTCTACGCCATAGAGGGCCGCGCCTCCAAGTATTGGTTCCTCAACATCGCTCCCGCCCCGTTCGACGGCAAGGGTACCGCCGAGGAGCCCTGGCTGCTCAAGACCCGCGAGGATGTGCGCAAGTTCTCGGACATGAGCAACAATGCCCGTATGACCTTCGCCGGCCGCTACGTGGTGCTGAACAATGACATCGACTGCGGCGGCGACACCATCGTGCCCGTCTGCAAGGACAAGGCCGCCAAGCTCGTCTTCGAGGGCAACTTCGACGGCCGCGGCCACACGCTCGACAACTTCCGCGTCGTCGGCGTGGCCTTCTTCACCGAAGAGACGGCCACCGGCACCGCAGTGCCCGGCCAGGTCAACCCCAAGGATGAAGGTTCCTATTATTACAGCGGCCTGTTCGGCAACGTCGGCAAGACCGGCGTGGTCCGCAACCTCACCGTCGGCCCGAAGGCCGACATCCAGAGCTTCCAGTACGGCGGCGCCATCGCCGGCGGCTCCGAGGGCCTGATCGAGAACTGCCGCAACTACGCCCGCGTGCGCACCTACTTCTCCTGCTCGGGCGGCATCGTCGGCTACCTCAAGGCCGGCGGCATCGTGCGCGGCTGCTACAACGACGGCTTCATCGCCGTCAACGCCTACAACGCCGGCGGCATCGCAGGCCAGGCCCAGCAGGGCCGCATCGAGAAGTGCGAGAACACCGGCGAAATCGCAGCCTACTGGTTCAACCCCTACCAGAAGGAGGGCAGCCAGTATTGCGCTGGCGGCATCGCGGGCAACTGCGACCGCACCGTCCTTGAAAATGTGGTCAACTCCGGCCTCATCCGCTCCTACAAGCAGGTGGGCGGCATAGCAGGCAAGATGGCAGGCACCGCCGCCATACGCGCCTCCGCCACCGCAGCCGTCAACTACGGCCTCGTCTACGCCTCCGCCGAGCGCTCCTCGCAGGGCTCCATCGCAGGCACCTCGACCAACGCCGACTACGCCGCCTGCCTGGCCGACAAGCAGATTCAGAAGGTCGGCACCGTCTCGGGCGGCCTGCTCGAGGGCACCCAGATGCTCCCCACCCTCAGCCTCGCCTCGGCCCAGGGTTATCCCGCACAGCTGCTCGCCGACTCCGTCTGGAGCCTGGCATCGGGCAAATACCCGACCATGAAGTATGCCGCCGGTCAGCAGCCCCTGCAGTCGCGCCTCAACTCCACCGCCGTAATCCGCTTCCCCGCCAATGACTTCGCGCAGTCAATGGTGGCCGACGCGCCCCTCAGCGCAGGAGTGGACTGGAAAGTGGTCAACAACTTCGTCTTCTCCATCGCCGACAACACGCTGAAAGTGCTGCCGCCCATGTCCGGCTGCTTCACCGACACCGTCGTCGCCAGCCTCGAAGGCGCCACCCGCCGCATCCCCGTGGCAGCGCTCAACTGCGTCCTCACCGAGGGCGAAGGCACCATGGCCAAGCCCTTCCTCATCCGCGAGACAGGCGAATGGATGGCAGTGGCCCGCTTCATGAAGCAGTGGGACTTCGACTATCAGGGTTACTACTTCAAGCTGATGAACAACCTCGACTTCCGCGACACCGAATTCCTCCCCTTGGGTGCCGACGGCGTGATGTTCAACGGCTCCTTCGACGGCAACGACAAGTCCATCTCCAATGTAAGCTACGAGGGTGTGGTCTCCGACAGGACCCAGGTGGGCCGCGGCCTGTTCGGCACTTTAGGCTACGACGGCTTCGTGTCGGGCCTGACGCTTAAGTCCGGCTCCATCTCCGGCTATCAGAATGTGGGCGGCATCGCCGGCATCTGCTACGGCAACGTGCTCGACTGCCATAACTCGGCCACCGTCACCACACTCGGCACCACCGGTGCGGGCGGCATGGCCGGCTACGCCTATCCGGGCGCCCAGTTCCTGATGTGCTCCAACTCCGGCGCCGTCATCGCCAAGACCAACTATGCCGGCGGCATCGTCGGCGGGACACCCGCCGCGGCCGACGTCAGCATCGACGAGTGCTCCAACTCCGGCACCGTGGCCGGCGCGAGCAAGATCGGCGGCATCGCCGGCTCCGCCTCCGCCGCCATCTCCAAGTGCGTCAACACCGGCGAGGTGCGCACCTCCACCACCACCGGCACATACGCCGCCGGCATCGTCGCCGAGGCCCTCGTGCCCAGCTCCGTGGAGAATTGCAGCAACTCCGGCACCGTCTGGGCCAACCAGTACATGGCCGGCATCGTGAGCTCCACCGTGGCCCACACCGCCGCCAGGCCCTTCCGCCTGGCCTCGTGCGCCAACACCGCCGACCTGGCCGTCGGCGCCAAGGGCTACGCCGGCGGCGTCGGCTCCGCCATCAAGGCCGGTTCCGTCGTCACCGACTGCCTCAACACCGGCAAGCTCTCCGGTCCCGCCTCCGGCCAGATCCGCATCGGCGGAGTCCTGAGCGAGATAGCCACCAGCGCCGGAGCGCCCTCCTCGGTGAGCAACTGCCGCAACTACGGCAGCGTCGAGGCATGGTCCAACTCCGGCGGCGTCATCGCCGCAGCCTCCGGCGACTCCCTCAAGGTCGTCGACTGCCGCAACACCGCATCCGTCAAGGGCAACGCCACCTCCGGCACCAACGTCGGCGGCATCCTCGGCAACGGCCCCGCCGAGTTCATCGACTGCTGGAACTCCGGCGACATCGTCGGCGCAGGCAACCAGGTGGGCGGCATCAACGGCACCAACACCGCCAAGTCCCTGCGCATGACACGCTGCGTCAACATCGGCGACGTCACCGCCGGCACCACCTCCGCAGGTGGCATGATCGGCCTGGGACGCGCCACCATGACCGACTGCTACAACTCCGGCGACATCACCGGCACCAGCGCCGTAGGCGGCCTCTTCGGCCAGCCCGGAGCCGCGGCGTCACCCGTCTACACCATCGTGGTGGACCGCTGCTACAACACCGGCAAGATCACCGCCACCTCCAACTGGGGCAACATCATGGGCCAGAACAGCTCCTGCAAGTACCTCAGCATCGGCGACAAGGTCTTCGCCAACACCGACACTACCGCCCTTTCCGACTACGACAACGCACTCCGGGTGACCGGCCTGCGCACCGGCGAGCTGATGCAGCGCAACATCTCCGACGCGTTCGCGCTCAACGCCTACACGTTCCCGACGCTGAAGGCGCAGGTCGCCAACGACACTCTGAACATCGCCGCCTGCGCCGTGGTGCCCTCCTCCGACGAGACCCTGCAGAGCGTCCGCACCCACGTATACCTCAGCCAGGTGCCCGGCGCCGAGTGGACCAGCTCCACCGCCGCGCTCATCGTCAAGGGCGACTACGCCTCCAACCGCTCCCAGGGCGACAACACTCCCGCGCAGCTCACCCTTAAGCTCGGCGGCCTGCAGCGCGTGTTCGACCTCAACCTCATGAAGTATTCGGGCGTCGACGGCCTCGACACCGACGCCAGGCCGGTGCTCCGCGTAGAGTACTACCGCACCGACGGCGCCCGCACCACCGCCGACGACACCGCGCCCGTGCTCATCCGCCGCACCGTCTACACCGACGGCACCAGCACCGTCGCCAAGATCGCCAACCGCAACCGCCGCTGAGGCGCCCGTGGTCCCGGTGAACGATAAGCATTTTCCTTAGCGCCCGGCGCGCTCCTCGGCGCCGCGCATATCCTCAAAAGCCAAGAGGCCGCCCCCACTGCCGGGGGCGGCCTCTTGCGGTCTCGGTGCGCGCGCTTCAGCGCGGCGATTCGGTCAGGTATCGGTCGATGGCGCGTGCGGCTTTGCGGCCGGCGCCCATGGCCAGGATCACCGTGGCGGCGCCGGTCACGGCGTCGCCGCCGGCGAACACGCCCGGACGGCTGGTGCGGCCATCCTCGTCGGCCACGATGCAGCCGTGGCGCTCCGTCTCCAGGCCGGAGGTGGTGTCCTTGATGAGCGGGTTGGGGCTGGTGCCCAGGGCCATGATGACCACGTCGGCGGGAATGTCGTGCTCGCTGCCGGCCACGGCCACGGGGCGGCGGCGCCCGCTGGCGTCGGGCTCGCCAAGCTCCATGCTCACGCAGCGCAGACCGCGCACCCAGCCGTCGTCGGTGCCCAGGATCTCCACGGGGTTGGTGAGCATCCGGAAGTCGATGCCCTCCTGCTTGGCGTGGTGCACCTCCTCGCGGCGGGCGGGGAGCTCGGCCTCGCTGCGGCGGTAGACGATCACGGACTCGGCGCCCAGGCGGCGGGCGGTGCGCACGGCGTCCATGGCGACGTTGCCGCCGCCCACCACTATCACGCGCTTGCCGGTGTAGACGGGCGTGTCGTAGCAGGGGTCGTAGGCGTGCATGAGGTTGTTGCGGGTCAGGAACTCGTTGGCCGAGTACACTCCGTTGAGGTTCTCGCCGGGGATGCCCATGAAGCGGGGCAGGCCGGCCCCGGAGCCTATGAACACGGCGTCGTAGCCCTCGTCGTCCATCAGCGAGTCGACGGTGACGGTGCGGCCCACCACGACGTCGGTCTCGATTTCCACGCCGAGGCGCCTGACGGCCTCCACCTCCCGGGCCACGACGGCATCCTTGGGCAGGCGGAACTCGGGGATGCCGTACACGAGCACGCCGCCGACCTTGTGCAGGGCCTCGAAGATCTTCACCTTGTAGCCGAGGCGGGCGAGGTCGCTGGCGCATGCGAGCCCGGAGGGGCCGGAGCCGATGATGGCCACTTTCTTCCCTTTCGGCTCGGGAGCGTCGGCGGCGGGTGCGTCGCCGGCGTTGGCGATGGCCCAGTCTCCGACGAAGCGCTCGAGCTTGCCGATGCTCACCGGCTCTCCCTTGATGCCGAGCACGCAGGCGCCCTCGCACTGGTTCTCCTGGGGGCATACGCGGCCGCAGACCGCGGGCAGCGAGGAGTCCTCGGCGATGACGCCTGCCGCCTTGCGCAGGTCGCCCTCCCTGAGGGCCTGGATGAAGCGGGGTATCTGGAGGCTGACGGGGCAGCCCTGCACGCAGCGGGGCTTGGGGCAGTTGAGGCAGCGGCTGGCCTCGAGGGTGGCCTCGTCGAGGCTGTAGCCCAGGCACACTTCCTTGAAGTTTGTCGCTCTCTGGGCGGGGTCCTGTTCGCGGACAGGCACGCGGGGTATCTTGTTAACGGCCATGGCAGGTGCAGTCTTCGGGGTTGGTCTTGGGGTTGTTGCGGTACATGTTCTGGCGGCGCATGGCCTCGTCGAAGTCGACTTTGTGCGCGTCGAACTCGGGTCCGTCGACGCAGGTGAACTTGGTCTCGCCGCCGACGCTCACGCGGCATGCGCCGCACATCCCGGTGCCGTCGACCATCAGGGCGTTGAGGCTTACGATGGTGGGGATTCCGGCCTTGAGGGTGCTCAGGGAGGCGAACTTCATCATGATCATGGGGCCGATGACGACGCAGCGGGTGTAGCGGCCCTGGTCGTAGAGCTGCTCCATGAGGGCGGGCACCATGCCGTGGAAGCCGGCGGAGCCGTCGTCGGTGCAGAGGTACAGGTTGCCGGCCACCTTTTCCATCTCGGGCACGTAGCAGAGCAGGTCCCTGGTCTTGGCGCCGATGATGACGTCGGCGTCGACGCCCCTGGAGCGGAGCCACTTCACCTGGGGATAGACGGGAGCGGCGCCCACGCCTCCGGCCACGAACAGGATGCGCTCTTTCTTCAGGTCCTCGTCGCCGAGGTCCATGAGGTCGGTGGGGCGGCCCAGGGGCCCGGCCACGTCGGCGAACCTGTCGCCCTCCTCCATGTCGTTGATCTTGCGCGACGACACGCCCACGGCCTGGGTCACGATGGTGACCGTGCCGGCTTCGGCGTCGTAGTCGCAGATGGTCAGCGGGATGCGCTCGGCGATCTCGTTGACGCGCACAATCAGGAACTGTCCCGGCTTGGCGCTGGCGGCGATGCGCGGCGCGTGGACGGTCATCTCCGTCACGGCCGGCGACAGCCACCGCTTGCTCTTTATCTCATACATTACTAATGGTTTTTCATGGTGATGTTATTCTGGCCGCAAATTTAGGCATTTTTTATAACTTTGCAGGCATGAAACGTGAAGAACTGGAGATAATGGCTCCCGGGGGGAGCCTGTCGTCGCTGTCGGCGGCCGCCCGCGCCGGTGCCGACGCGGTATATTTCGGCATCGCCGGGCTCAACATGCGCTCGAAGGCGGCCACGAATTTCACTCTCGGGGAGCTGCCCGCCCTGGCCGAGCGCTGCCGACGCTACGGCATGCGCAGCTACCTGACTGTCAACACCATCATGTACGACTCGGACATGGCCCGGATGCGCGAGATCGTCGATGCCGCCGGGGACGCCGGCATCTCGGCCGTCATAGCCACCGACATCTCCACGATTCTATACTGCCGGCAGGCGGGCTTGCCGGTGCACATCTCCACGCAGGCCAACATCAGCAACACCGAGGCGGTGCGCTTCTACTCGCAGTGGGCCGAGACGGTGGTGCTCAGCCGCGAGCTCGACCTCGACCAGGTCGGCGCCATGCACAATAATATAATGGAGGGGCCGATCCTGGGCCCGGACGGCGAGCCGGTGCGCATCGAGATGTTCTGCCACGGCGCTCTGTGCATGGCAGTGAGCGGCAAGTGCTACCTGAGCCTGCACGCCATGGACAGCTCCGCCAACAGGGGCGCCTGCACGCAGATATGCCGCCGCTCGTACCGCCTGTCGGACAAGGAGACGGACAACGAGATCGAGGTTGACAATGAGTTCCTGATGAGCCCCAAGGACCTCAAGACGATCCATTTCCTGGACCGGCTGGTGGACGCCGGGGTGCGGGTGTTCAAGATCGAGGGGCGCGCCCGTGGCGCCGAGTACGTGGCCGCCACCGTGTCCTGCTACGACGAGGCCCTGCGCGCCATCTGCGACGGCACCTACGACGGCGAGAAGGTGAAAGGCTGGGACGAGCGGCTGGCGCGTGTGTTCAACCGGGGCTTCTGGGACGGCTACTACCTGGGCCGCCGCCTGGGCGAGTGGAGCGGCAAGTACGGGTCGTCGGCCACGCGCACCAAGCACTACGCGGCGCGGCCCGTGCGCTGGTTCCCGCGCCTGGGGGTGGCGGAGTTCCGCCTGGAGGCCGGCGAGATAAGCGTCGGCGACGAGCTGCTGGTGACGGGCCCCACCACCGGCGCGCTGGAGTTCACCGCCGCCGAGCTGCGCCTCGACTCCGGACCCGTTTCCCGCGTGGTGAAGGGCCAGGTATTCTCCGTGCCAGTGCCTGCCAAGGTGCGCCTCGCCGACCGCCTCTACCGCCTGGTGTAGGCAGGGCGACTCTGACCTATTTACGCAAGTTCGGGATAAGAATGAAGTGACCCCAAGAAAGTTGAATGAGGGTGTGTCAAAATCCAAAAAATTCGGTCAGACTGTAGGATCGTAGGGCTGCACCCTGGTGCAGCCGCCGATCATCAATAAAGTAGAGCGGATGCACCAGGGTGCAACCCTACGATTCGCCGTATTTTGCAACACCCTCTTAGGGTAATTCTTACCCCGAACTCGCGTTATTTTTCTCTCATGAAGATGCTTATGGGTGTGCCGTGGAAGTCCCAGCGCTCGCGGATCTTGTTCTCCAGGAAGCGCCGGTACGGCTCCTTGACCCACTGAGGCAGGTTGCAGAAGAACACGAACGTGGGTATGACGGCCTCCTTGAGCATCGTCACGTACTTGATCTTGATGTACTTGCCCTTGTTGGCGGGCGGGGGCGTCTGCGCTATCACGTCGAGCATGTAGGTGTTGAGCTGCGAGGTGGGGATTATGCGGCGGCGGTTGCCGTAGACCGCTATCGCCGTCTCCAGCACCTTGAAGATGCGCTGCTTGGTGAGCGCCGAGGTGAAGATGATGGGGAAGTCGGTGAAGGGGGCGAACTTGTTGCGTATGGCGTTCTCGAAGGTGCGCTGCGCCTCGATGCTCTTGTCGCTGACCAGGTCCCACTTGTTGACGCACACCACCAGGCCCTTGCGGTTGCGCTGTATCAGGCCGTAGATGTTGGCGTCCTGGCCCTCGATGCCTCGGGTGGCGTCGATCAGCAGGATGCACACGTCGGAGTTCTCGATGGCGCGCACGGAGCGGATCACCGAGTAGTACTCGATGTTCTCGTTGACCTTCTGCTTGCGGCGGATGCCGGCGGTGTCGACCAGGTAGAAGTCGAGGCCGAACTTGTTGTACCGGTGGAAGATGGAGTCGCGCGTGGTGCCTGCGATGTCGGTGACGATGTGCCGCTCGGCGCCGATGAAGGCGTTGATGAGCGAGGACTTGCCGACGTTGGGGCGGCCGACGATGGCGAAGCGGGGCACGTCGGCTTCGGTCTCCTCGTCGTCCTCCTTCTGCGGCAGGAGCTCGACGACGCGGTCGAGGAGCTCGCCGGTGCCGGAGCCGCTGACGGCCGACAGGGCGTAGGGCTCGCCCAGGCCAAGGCCGTAGAACTCCGGCACGTTGTAGCGGGCGTCGCCCAGGTCGTCCTTGTTGGCCACCAGGATGACGGGCTTCTTCGACCGGCGCAGTATGTCGGCCACGTGCTCGTCGAGGTCGGTGATGCCGTTGGAGGCGTCTACGACGAACATGATCTCGTCGGCCTCCTCGATGGCGATCTCGACCTGCTTGTTGATTTCCTCCTCGAAGATGTCGTCGGAGTTCACGACCCAGCCGCCGGTGTCGATGATGGAGAAGTCGCGCCCGGCCCAGTCCACGAATCCGTACTGGCGGTCGCGGGTGGTGCCGGCGGTGGGGTCCACGATGGCGGCGCGGCTCTGCGTGAGCCTGTTGAACAGTGTCGACTTGCCCACGTTGGGGCGCCCGACTATGGCGATGAGTCTTCCCATAACTGTTGTGTGCGTGTATTTCTGTTGCGTGGGGGTGTGCAAAACCCGGCGAATCGTAGGGATGCACCCTGGTGCATCCGCTCTACTTCATTGATTAGATTATCAGCGGCTGCACCGGGGTGCAGCCCTACAATCTGACCGAATTTTTGAATTTTGACACACCTCCCTTGTCCGTTAACGAGTCTTGAACCTCTTTATTGCCCGTCGCCGGAGGGGATGCCGGGCCGCGGGCGCGCCTCTGTGGCACGCACCCGGATCACTCGATGTAGCCGAAGGCGCGGAGCTTGTTCTCGCGCTGCCGCCAGTCCTTCTCGACCTTGACGAAGAGCTCGAGGTATACCTTCTTGCCGAAGAAGTTCTCTATGTCCTTGCGCGCCTCGATGCCGACCTGCTTTATCTTCTCGCCGCCGCGGCCGATGAGGATGGCCTTCTGGCTGTCGCGCTCCACGTAGACGACGGCCATGATGTGGATGGCCTTCTCCTTCTCGTCGAACTTCTCCACGAGCACCTCGGCGCTGTAAGGCACCTCCTTGTCGTAGAGCAGCAGGATCTTCTCGCGGATGATCTCGGTGACGAAGAATCGGGCGGGCTTGTCGGTGAGCGCGTCCTTGCCGAAGAACGGTGCTCCCACCGGCAGGCGCTCCTCTATAAGCCGTTTCAGATTGTCAACGTTAAAACCCTCGCGGGCGCTGACGGGCACGATGACGGCCTTGGGCAGGCGCAGCTGCCAGTCGCGCACCAGGGTGACGAGGTCGTCGTCTCCCTTAAGGAGGTCTATCTTGTTGATTACCAGCAGCACGGGTACCTTTTCCTTGGCCACGCGGTCGAGGAAGTCGCGGTTCTTCTCGGGGTCCTCGACGACGTCGGTGACGTAGACGAGGATGTCGGCGTCGGTCAGGGCGCCCTCGGAGAACTCGAGCATGGCGTCCTGGAGCTTGTAGCGGGGCTTGAGCACGCCGGGGGTGTCGGAGTATACGATCTGGTATTCGGGGGTGTTGACGATGCCGGTGATGCGGTGGCGGGTGGTCTGGGCCTTCGAGGTGATGATGGAGATGCGCTCTCCCACCAGCAGGTTCATCAGCGTGGACTTGCCCACGTTGGGGTTGCCGACTATGTTGACGAACCCGGAGCGGTGCCCGGCGGGCACGGCCTGTGCCCCCTTCTCGGCGCAGTCTATGGCCTCCTGCTCGTGCAGGGCGCGGGTGTCGGCCAGCCTGGAAGCCTCTGCATCGGCATCGGCATCGCGGCGCTCTGCCTCGGCCTGGGCGGCGGTGGCGGGTGTCTGACCCTCCATGGCCGCTATCACGGCGTCCACGGCTTCTGTCTCCCGGTCGTTGAGCGTCAGGGCCTCGTCCTCGGCGTCGCGCAGCATGTGGGCGCTCGCGCCGGTGTTCATGGCCTCTATCTCCTCTTCGCGGCTGCGGCCGCGCATATCCTTGTCTTGTGTATTCTCCATTGTGGTGAAGTTTAGGTGGTCAGCCCGGAGCCGAAAGCCGCGGGCTATTATAGTAAACGCGGCCTTCCCCTTTTTAGTTCAAGAGGGGGTGTGAGACAAAAACAGGAGGCACCCGGGCCGAGCCGCGCACCTCCTGGTCTTAGATTAGTTGTTCTGTGATTTGGTTTTCAGCTTTTAGCGTACCACTACCTTGTAGGTCTTGGCGCCGCTGCGCACCAGGTAGATGCCGGCTGCCAGGCCTTCGTTGGCCACGCGCATGCCTGCCATGTTGTAGACCTGGGCGCCCTCGGGAGCCACTACATAACCCTCGGCGCCGTAGATGGCAGCCTGCTCGGCGTCGATGCCGGAGACGCCTACGGTGCCAGGCTCGCCTACCTGGGTGTAGAACATTTCAGGAGTGGTGTTGAACATCACTGCGTAGCCGGCGTAGTCCTTGTCGACGTTCAGCAGATCGTCGGAGATGAGTTTGAGGGAGAAGCGGTCATAGAGCTGGACGGGGCCCATGAAATAGTTGTTGCCGGTCTTGGTGAGCTTGCCGGTGAAGTATACGTAGCCGTTGAGGTTGGCCTTGACGGCCTCCTCGGTGGGCTCTATTTTCTTGGGAGCGATGAAGTGCTCGTTGCCGTCGGCGGTGGCGGGGAAGGTGGCCACGAAGTCGGCTGCGTCGCCCTGCGGGGTGCCGTTGTAGACAGATTTCTTCACGGAGAAGCCCTTGATGGTCTGGCCCATGCGGTAGGGGCGGTCGAGGGTGTTGGCGCCGTTGAATATCTGCAGTGAGCCGGTGGCGTCCTGCACGAAGAGATAGCGCTTGTTGTAGAGGCCCACCACGGTGACGGGGTTGGTGAAGGTGCAGACCTCGTCCGTGTTCTGGTCGAGGAAGTCGGAGATGCTGCCCACGTTCATGGCCTGGCCCTTGGTGAAGGTGGCGGCGGTGACGGCGCTGCTGAGGCCGTCCTTGACGGCGATGGCCTTGAAGGAGGTGGTGGCGTTGATCACGATCTCGCCGTCGTACTTGGCGCTGGAGGCGGTGGGCTCGGCGGGCTCGCCGGTGGTGGACATGGTGTAGTAGATGTCGCAGCCGGTGCCGGCGGTCATGGTGATGGTGGTGTTGGCGCCGTAGAAGGTGGCCGCGCCGTTGATCTTCGGGGCCGCGGGTGCCGTCGGGCCGCCCTGGCCGTCGAGGGTCACGACTGCCTTGGAGAAGCGGAACTGCGGGTTGGCGCTGGCCCAGCTGTTCTTGGTGGCGGGAACGGTGATGGTGACTGCGTCGGTGCCTGCGGCGTTCTCCCAGGTGAGGGTGGTGAAGCTGTCGTCGGCGGCGGCGGTGAGCACGGGGGTGATGGTGCCGTTGTCGGCCGTCACGTTGGAGTAGTTCTTGGCGGGCCAGGAGCTGTCCTTCTTGGCCATGGTGAATACGATCTTGTTGAGCTTCTGGCCGGAGGGGGCGGCGATCTTCACGCTTGCCTTGGAGTACATGCGGATCTGGGCGTTGGCGTGGTCGGTGGCCAGGATGTAGTACCAGGCGCACTCGGTGGAGGCGGTGTTCTTGGAGAATGTGAACTCTACGCCGTCCTTGCTGACGGACTTGAGGGGCTGCACGTTGTTGCCGGAAGCCTTGCCGTCGTAGGTGAGAGTGTTGTCCGAGAAGTCGAACGTCACGTCGTCGGCGTAAGAGAAGCCGGCGCCGGCGGCCACGAGGGCCAGGGAGAGTAGAAGTTTTTTCATGCTTGTTATGGTTTTTGTTATACTTTTCCCGAAATTTCTGACACCCAGGGGGAGCCTATAGATTTTCGGGGCAAAGTTACTGCTTTTTCTCCGTACCGACCCAAATAAAGTGTTAAAAAATAATTAAACGGGAGTGAATTTGCGGGTTCGGGTAAAAATGCGTAAATTCGCAGTCGAAAGAACCCATACTCTCATGTACTATCTCATCATCAACGAACAGCAACGGGGTCCCTTTGCCAAGGAAGACCTGCTTGCACAGGGCCTCACCCCCTCCACCATGGTATGGCGCGAGGGTATGGCCGACTGGGCTCCCGCTACCGAAGTCACCGAGCTTCAGGAACTCTTCTATCAGCAGCCCGCGCAGCCTCAGTCTCGGCAGACACAGTGCGCTCAACCCGGCCAGCCCCCGCAGCAGCCTTATCAGCAGCCGCAGCAGGGCTACCAGCAGCCTTATCAGCAGCCGCAGCAAGGTTACCAGCAGCCTTATCAGCAGCCTTATCAGCAGCAGGGCTATCAGCAGCAGCAGTATCCGCAGCCCCCTCAGCCCCCTCAGCAACCGCAATACCCGCAGTATCAGGCACAGCCCACCAACTGGCTTCCCTGGGCCATCGTGGCCACCGTCCTCGGCCTTTGCAGCTGCATCGGCCTGGTATTAGGCATCATAGCCATCACCCGTGCCAACTCGGCCAACAAGTTCTATCAGATCGGCGACACCGTGAGCGGCAATGCCGCCAACTCCTCGGCCCGCACCCTGACAATCATCGCCCTGGCATTCGACGGCATCGGCCTGCTCGTCAACATCGCCATGCTGGCCTAAGTAATCGACATGACCACCGATACCCGCAGCTTTTCCGACATGGCCAACGGCGTCTTCGACCGCTGTGTGGCCGACTATCACGTCACCGACAATATCGACGCCCCTGCGCCTGCACCGTATCCCGCCGGTTCGCCGGCCGCCACCCTCTACGCCAAATGCTGGATCGACGCCGCGCAGTGGCACATGGAGGACATCATCCGCGACCCGGACATCGACCCCGTCGAGGCCCTCAAGCTCAAGCGCCGCATCGACGCCAGCAACCAGCTCCGCACCGACATGGTCGAGGAGATAGACACGTATTTCCGCACAAAGTATGCCGACGCGGAGCCTAAGCCCGGGGCCACCATCAACACCGAGAGCCCCGCCTGGGCCGTCGACCGCCTCTCCATCCTGGCACTCAAGATCTGGCACATGGCCGAGCAGGCCGGCCGCGCCGACGCCGACGCCGCCCACCGCGCCCGCTGCCAGGCGAAGCTCGACGTCCTCCTGGAGCAGCGCCGGGACCTGTCGACGGCCATCGACCAGCTCCTCGACGACATCGCCGCCGGACGCAAGTACATGAAGGTCTACCGCCAGATGAAGATGTACAACGACACCGACACCAACCCGGTGCTGTATGGCAAGAAGGGCTGACGAGAGGCCGAGGAACATCCTGCTGACGCGCTTCTCGGCGCTCGGCGACGTGGCCATGACCATCCCGGTGGTCTACTCGGCGTGCGCCGCCAACCCCGGCTGCGAGTTCTACTACCTAACGCGCCGCGCCCCCGCAGGGCTCATGCTCGAGCCGCCGCCGAACCTGCACGTGCTGCCCGTGGACACCGCCGACTACCGGGGCGTGCGCGGACTCGCCCGGCTCGTCTCGGAGGTGGTGTCCAAGTATCGCATCGAGGGGTACGCCGACCTGCACAACGTGCTGCGGACGCGCGTAATGGGGCTTTTCATGCGCCTGCGCGGCATTCCCGTGGTGCACCTGCGCAAGGGGCGGCGCCGCCGCAACGCCCTGACGCGCCGCCACAACAAGGTGATGATGCCGCTGACGTCCATGCGGGCCCGCTACCGCGAAGTCTTCTTCCGCCTGGGCCTCGGCTACCGGGGCACCTTCCGGGGCTTCTGGGCCGACACCCCTCCCGATCCCGCCGTCTACGCCCGGGCCACGCCGCCCAGGCGGCAGGGGGAGACCTGGATCGGCATAGCCCCGTTCGCCAAGCACCGTGGCAAGATCTACCCCGAGGAGCTCATGGTGCGGGTGGTGCGCGAGCTGGCCCGCCGTCCCGGCTACCGCGTGTTCCTGTTCGGCGCCGGCGCGTACGAGGCCAACACCCTGGGCCGATGGGCGCTGGCGGCCGACAACATCGTCAACATGGCCGCCCTGGGCCTGGGATTCGAGGCGGAACTCTCTCTCCTCCACGCCTGCGACGCGGTCATCTCCATGGATTCGGCGAACATGCACCTTGCCTCGCTGGTGGGCACCCGGGTGGTGAGCGTCTGGGGCGCCACGCATCCTTTCTGCGGCTTCCTGGGGTGGCACCAGAGCAAGCAGGACGTGGTGAGCCTGGACATGGTGTGCCGCCCCTGCTCCACCTTCGGCAACAAGCCGTGCCGCCGCGCCGACTTCCACTGCATGTACGGCATCCCGCCGTCGCTGGTGCTGAAGACCCTCGACCGCAAGTAACCGACACATAATAATATATATATAAATATATCAGCCTCCGACCCACTCGGCCGGGGGCTGCCGCTTTTGCGGCCCCCTCCCTGTAGGAGGGTGTGTCAAAATTCAAAATTTCAGTCAGATTGTAGGGCTGCACCATGGTGCAGCCGCCGATAATCAATATTGTAGGGATGCACCGGGGTGCATCCCTACGATTCGCCGGATTTTGCAACACCCACGCCCCCGGCACATTCCGGAGGGTAGGGACCTTGACGCTATTGGTTTTGGGTGAAATTTGGATTGGGTTCTGTTAACAAAGGTTAAAAATTAAAGCTTGTTCAAATTGTAATTATCTGTAAAATCGGAATTAATTGAAATTAACCGAAAGTTTATCCTAAAATATGATTTGGATATTGCTGAATTTAGTATTAACTTTGCAGTGTAAAAATTCAGTATACCTAATCCAGATATGAAAGAAACAGAAAAATCTCCTAATCCGCAGCCTCTGGAGGCTGTGTCGGAGCAGTCCCCCGAGGTGCTCCTTGAAGAACCGGTGGAGCCGCAGGCCGAGCCCTCGGCTCCCGGACAAGCGGAAGCCGTCGCCGAGGAGCCGTCCATGGAGCGGCCCGGCTACGACGCCCTCCGCGAGGCATACCTCCGTGGCCGCAACGAGGCCATAGCCGAGGCTCTCGGCAGAGACGCCGAGCATCCGTTCGCCGCCCCGCGCAACCACACCCCGGGCATACAGGACCCGTACACACCCCCGTCGGACCCGGCCCTGGCCGCCATGTTCACTTTCCGCCAGTCAGTGTGGCAGTGACAACCCGTTTCGGACGCACCAGGGTGTGTCCACACATTCAGGAACCATCCAAAAAAACACAGTAAAACACCATGAAAGAAGCAACTCTCGCCGCCGGCATCGCCGGTAACCAGAACCATGTGAGCGGCCGGCCGCTCACCACCGACCTGGCCTCGCAGGCCTCCCCTTCGCTGATGCTCACCGGCATCGACCGCGCCGTCACCCGCGTGCGCCCCATGGCCACGCCGCTCGACCAGATCTCGCGCCTGGGACACGTACGCGCCGCCGACGCCCTCGAGGTGGACTACTACTCGGCCGACATCCGCGCCGACGCCTCCGCCGTCGCAGCCTGGGGCGCTTTCGACGACACTGAAGACAATCTGAAGCAGGTTGTCGTCAAGGTGTCCGACACGAGCCTGTTCGAGCCTTCGGAGTGCGTGATGCTCGAATGCGCCGCCGGCGACAACGCCGCCGCCTACGTCTCTGCCAAGGATGCCACGTCGCTGACGCTGATCGGCGACCTGGGCGACGACGCCTCCGTATACACCGGCCGCATAGTGCGCATGGGCCGCGCCGCCACGCAGCTCGACGTCCAGTCGCCGCAGTACAGCGTGCTGCCGCGCAAGCGCACCAACCTGTGCCAGATTTTCAAGATGCAGATCGAGCAGAGCATCGTAATGAAGCTGAGCCACAAGGAGGTGGGCTGGGACTTCACCGACCAGCAGGAGGCGGCCGTATACGACATGCGCCTGGGCATGGAGAAGCAGTTCCTCTTCGGCCGCCGCATGAAGGTCTACGATCCGGTCAAGCAGGAGACGGTGACCGTCACCGAGGGCGTGTGGCACCAGGCCGGCAAGCAGGTGGACGTGGACCTCTCCTCTCTCGACGCCGCCCGCCTGGTGGACATCATGCGCGAGGCCTTCACGGGCAACTCCGGCTCGCGCCGCAAGGTGCTCATCGCCGGGTCGGGCCTCATCGCCGCCCTCAACAAGCTCGAGAGCACCAAGATGCTCTCGGCGCTCGACCAGGAGACGGTCTGGGGAATAGACTTCAACGTCATCCAGAGCAAGTTCGGCAAGCTCTACGTGGTCTTCTCGGAGGTATTCGACGTGATGGGGCGTCCCGACGACGGCCTGATCGTCGACCCCGAGTACATCCAGAAGCACGTCTTCATCCCGTTCCGCGCCGACCGCCTGGACCTGCGCGGCTCCGGCCAGCGCAACACCGAGGCGATGGTGCTCACCGAGGCCTCCTGCCTGACCCTGCGCTATCCCAACGCCCACTGCAGGGTCGTGAGCGCGTCATAAACGGCGCATGCGCCCAACCGCAAGGGCATTCTGGCAAATCGTAGGGATGCACCCTGGTGCATCCGCCGATAATCAATGAAGTAGAGCGAGGATGTGTCAAAATTCACAATTTCGGTCAGATTGTAGGGATGCACCCTGGTGCATCCGCCGATAATCAATGAAGTAGAGCGGATGCACCTTGGTGCATCCCTACGATTCGCCGGATTCTGCAACACCCTCTCAACTGTCAACTCTCGATTAAGAAAGATTAAGAAAATGAAGACTTATACTGAAATCGAAATGCTGAACCTGTACCGGGCGCACCTGGGCCTGAGCCGCACGCTGGTGCTGCCGGCCGAGAGCGAGCGGCACCCTATGGACCGCGAGCTCCTCAACGAGCTCCACGCCCGCTACCGGCGCCTGCTGGCCACCGAGTCGGCCGAGCTGCTGCCCGTGGAGGACGTCGGCGCCGAGTGCCGGGCCACTCCCGAGGGGGCCGACCGCATGGTCATCACCCTCGGCGACCGCTGCATACGGCCCGTCAGCCTGCAGCTGGCCACCTGGCAGGAGGCCGTCTACCGCTTCCACGCCGCCGGAAGCGCCCTGCACCGCCGCCAGCGCTTCCCCCTGCTCCGCGCCAACGTCGCCCGCCCGGCGGTGTTCCGCTCCGCCGACCGCCTGCTCGTCTACGGCCCCGGCTCCGGCGCGCAGCTCCCAATGCCCGCCGTAGAGCTACGCGCCGTCGCCGCTCCGAAGGACGGCACCTTCCGCCTCTCCGAATCCCTGCTTGATAAACTCTTTCAATGACAACCATGGAAAACGACCTTCTCACCCGCTGCCACGACGCGTGGCTGGCCCTGGAGCCATTCCGGCGCGAGCGCCTCCGCTGCAAGCGCCTCAGCTACGGCACCGACGGCGCGAGCGCCAACAACCTCGTCCGCCAGCTCCTCAAGTCCGTGGTGGGGCGGTACCGCTACCTGCGCGTCGGCTCGACGGTGGACCTCGACGCCGACGTCCGCGCCGAGCTCGACCTCGACGCCCGCACACTCGAGGAGTTCCTGATCTCCGGCATGGCCGTCAACCGCCGCCGCCTCGACCCGCACCACGGCCGCCACGAGTTCGCGAACGTCTCGCCGGAGCGCATCTTCTTCACCCGCTGCTCGGAGCCGGACGCCTCCGACGCCACCCTCGTCGGGATGCTCCACGACTTCTCCGCTACGCAGCTGCTGCGGCAGTTCGGCGACGACGACCCGGCCCTGTGCCGCGACCTCATGGAGCACTACCGGGGGCGCCAGGCGGCATATCCGGCGGCTCCCTGCGTGGAGGCGCCGATGAGCTGGGACACCTCCACCCTGCCCGGCCACGTGCGCGTCATCGAGGCATGGGAGGCCGTGTGCGTGCACACCCTCTACTGCCACGACCTGCTCCAGGCCGAGCTCTTCACCGTGCCATACACGGCCGAGGCGCAGGCCGCCGTCGATGCCGTCAACGCCCGCCGACGCGCCGACCGCAGCCCCGAGGTGCTGACCTTGCTCGACAACGACGACGCCTGGCTCCACACCTGGCTCTCGCCGGCGGGGCGCGTACTGCGCCGGGAGACCGTCAGCCGCGACGCCTTCCCCTTCGCCCTCCGCCTATACCCCATGACCGACGGCGAGACGCACTCGCTGGTGGCCGACGTGGCTCCCCAGCAGCTGCACATCAACCGCCTGGTGGCGCTGCTCGACCGCGTCATCGACCAGAGCGCCAAGGGTGTGCTCCTCTTCCCCACCGAGCAGCTGCCCGACGGCTTCACCTGGCAGGACATGCGCCGCATCTGGGCGAACCCGGGCGGCATCATACCCTACAAGCGGACGTCGCGCTCGCTGTCGCCACAGCAGGTGAACAGCACCGGCTGGAACCAGGGGGCCGGGGAGATGCTGAAGCTCCAGCTCGACCTGTTCGCCGAGGTGAGCGGCCTGGCGCCGTCGTTCCGTGGACGCGAGGCGGCATTCGCCGGCTCCGAGGCCGCGAAGGTCGACAGCCAGAACGCCTCCATAGCCCTGATGGACATCATGGGCGCCTTCCACGCCTTCGTCGCCCAAAGAAACCAAATGACCGGCAAAGAGGGTGTTGCAAAATCCGGCGAATCGTGGCGGATGCACCGGGGTGCATCCCTACAATATTGATTATCGGCGGCTGCACCGGGGTGCAGTCCTACAATTATACACAACATTTTCGTTTCCCAATCCCATTTTCCTAATCCGCAATACCAATGAAACTTTCCGAACTGCAGACCCGTTCGTGGCCGCTGCGCACCGAGGGCGCGGTGACCGACCTGCTCAATTCCCGCCCCGACGCCCTCGACTGCTACCACCCCGTGCCCAGGCCGCTGTGCCTGGGCGGGTCGGGCCGCAGGATCCTCGGCCTCGACCGCCGCGGCGACGTCGAGAACGTCATCAGTCTCGACCCCTCGCTCGGCGCCCTCTACCTGGAAGGCGTCATCGACCGCTTCGACGTCTACGCCGACCGCTCCGAGATGCTCTGCGGCGACGCCGGCGACGTCCGCGAGGTCTCGCACTGCGGCGACTACCTCGTCTGCCGCCGCGCCGACGCCACCCTCTACTTCCTGCGCTGGAGCGATGCCGAGCGGGACTACACCCCCATCGGCGAGATGCCGGCGGCGCTCGACTTCACCGTGGAGCGCGTGCCGGTCGGCACCATGTCATTCGCCATCCCCGCCACCGAGTGGGGCGTCAAGGCCGCCGACCTGCGCTCCTCCATCCCCGACCAGGCCCGGCGCCGCACCGCCGAGGCCGTCAGGCGCGCATGGGCCGACGCCGTCGACTCCGCCACCCGCGCCGGATACCTGCTCCAGCCCACCACCGTGCGCGTCATGGCCCGCCTGTGGGACGGCTCCGTGTTCTGCGTCTCAGAGTCCGTGCGCGTCCCCGGCGCCGACTGGCAGGGCTACGACCGCTTCCTCCTGCCCGTCGCCTTCGACTCCGACGGCAACGGCACCGGCATCTCCGGCGGCACTTTCACTCTCGAGCCCTACCGGGTAAAGGTGACGCTCGGCGCCCTGGAGCAGCCTCTGTGGAACGACGTCTTCCGCTGCGTGGAGCTGTACGCCGAGCCGGAGCGCAGTCCCCTGTCGGCCGGCGAGTGCAGCGTCACCTACGCCGTCGCCAACCGCGCCATGGCGGTGTACATGCCCACCCATCCCAGGCGCGAGATGGAAGGATGGCTCGGCTCCGGGCCGTGGCGCCTGGCGCTCTCCTCTCCCATCCCCGCCGGGGAGCTGGAGTTCGGGCGTCCCGAGGGCAAGACCCTCGACGAGCTGCCGACTCAGGCGCCCCTGACGGGCGAGGCCGACGTGATGCTCGGCCACGGCGCCTTCCTGCACATCGCCCGCGGCTCCCGGCTCGTCACCACCGAGGCCGGCAACCCCCTGGCGGCCGTCTCCTCCACCAGCTTCGGCTCCCGGATAAAGGCGCTGGCGGCCATGCCCGGCGCCGGAGGGGCGTATACCAGGCAATACATATATGTGTGCACCGAGAGCGCTATCTTCGCGCTGACGTGCGACGCCCTGGGGCGCCACACCAACTGCCGCCCGGTGTCGCCGCAGACGCTCACCGACCCGGCGCGCATCCTCTCGGCCGACGACGCCGTCTATGCCCTGTGCGACTCCGGTGCGCTGCTGCGCCTGCGCTCCGCCCGCGCCGACACGCTGTTCCGGGGCCTGCCCCTTTTCGGGGCGCTGCAGTGGGACGCCACCGCCAACGAGCTGTGGCTGATGCAATGCGCGGAAGCACCCCGGTGCGTCCTCGCATCGGAGGACGAGGCGCCGACGGACGTGGTGCTTCAGCTCGGGGCGCCGTGGCTGGCGTACCGGCGCGACGTGCGTGCCGCCTGTGCCGTGCCCCAGTGCGGACGGGTGCTCTTCGCCGACGCCGCAGGAGCCCTCTGCCAGGCCCGCAGCTACCTGGGCTACGACGCCTTCGCCGACCGGGCCGAGCAGGCGCGCCTGCGGATGGTGGCCGCCGCTCCCGGCTCGCGCTGGCTGGGCCTGCGCGGAGCCGCCATGGCCCCGGCGGCGTTCGACATCACCGTGCGCGCCGAGAACGAGACGCTGATGCTCTCCACGGCCAGCATCGGCGCCGACACCGCCGACAGCGCCCTGCACCACGTGGCAGGCACCACCACCGAGTGGGACCACTACGGCCGACGCCACTTCCTGCTCCCCATCGTGATGCCCTGCACCGCTCCCACGGCCATCTCGCCCTCGCGCGTGGAGCTGACCCTGGCGGGCCGCTGGAACACCCTCGAGACGCCGGTCCTGCTCCCGCTCGCCAACCGCAAATAAGGTTGTTGCGAAATCCGGCGAATCGTATTGATTACCGGCGGTGGTTGTTGCAAAATTTCGGTCAGATTGTAGGGATGCACCCTGGTGCATCCGCTGATAATCAATGAAGTAGAGCGGATGCACCAGGGTGCATCCCTACAATTCCCTCCTACAGGGGCAGGCATCCGCGTGCCCGCCAAAAGCAAGCCTCCGCAACGGCGTTACCGCTGCGGAGGCTTTGTATATGGGAGTAAGGGGGGAGTTTTACTTCATCAGCTTGCGGACCTGGTCGCCGGCCTTGACGATGAATACGCCGTTGCCTGCGAAGAGAATCTCCGAGTTCGCGCGGCCCTCGGCCACGAGGCTGCCTGCGGCGTTGTAGACCTGCACGGCGATGTCGTTAGGAGCCGTCACCATCACGCCATTCTGAGTAGCCTCAACCTGCACGCCGCCGTCGGAGAGGATGCCGCCCACACCCACGGTGAAGTTCAGATTAGCTGAGCCCAGACCGTGGTTCGACGGCTCAAGAGAGATGGCAGCCATGCGCTTGCCGTCGGCTGCGGGAGCCGAAGTGGCGGTGGAATAGTTGGCGATAGCTTTCAGGGTATAAGGATAGTTGACCGATTCACCCTTGTGGGTGCTCCAGTTCTTGCCGTCGGGCGAGGGGAGGTCGAACTGCGTCTCTATCCTGTAGAAATTATCGGCATTCTTATTGACATTGCCCAGGAAGATGGCCTTGGCGCCCTTGGGGGAGTTGCCCTCTACCAGGTATACGTCGAAGTTATCCACGTACATGTCATTCTTGTCAACGGAGAAGGAGGCGCTGGCGGTCACCGGCAGCATATTGGTCTCCGTGTTGCCGGGCACCAGCGTAAGTGCCTCGTGCTTGAGCGCGAGAGTGACATCGAAGTCGGGGATTTCCACCCTGGTATCAGCTACACGGAAGCCGAATTTCTTGCCGTAATCATCCCGGGTGCTATTGTAAACGCCCCAATCATCGAACTCTGCATGCAGAGTGGCAGTGGTCTTAAGGCCGCCGTGAGGATATGCCCATAGGTCTGAACCGATGTGCTGAACGGTCACGTCATCGAATGTGACATCAGCCTCAATGTCTTTGTAGTATCGGCTTGTGGGATTCTGGGCGCTGTTGACAGGCCACATGCGGTATACATAAGGATTACCGACATATGTTGACGAAGTTGCACGTATTTCACTTGCATCGAACACGTATTCAGTGTTGTAGCTCATGTACATCTTACGATTCCTGGCATCGTAACGACCTGCCATACGGTACCATGTGTTGTAGAAACCGAGTGCCGATGAAGTAGCGGTGCTTTTTGTAGCCAGACCCGTGCCACCCCAATTGGTGACGTTAAAGTTCTCGCCGTCGGAGTCGAAGATAAACTGTGCGGGATACTCACGTGAGGTTGCCGTGCCGTTGCCTGTGTATTTCGTGTCCCTGACAGTGGCAGTAGGCTGATAGAACATCAGTGAATACAGATTGTGATATTCAGTCTTGGCAGAAGTGGACAGCGCTGTAGCGCTGGAGGATGTGAAGTAGCGCACCTTCATAGGGTAATCGCTGAAATCCACCTGAATGGCATTCTTTGTGGCATCGTATGTTACCACGCCTTCAATTTGTGCGTACTGCACGTCGCCGTTGTTTTTAGCGGTGGTAGGTGTCACGCATACTTTTGGGTAAGTGGAACTGTGAGTCGGCATTATCTGTCCATATATGCCATAGCTGCTGCTAAGTCCTGCATTGTTGCCGAGGGTCAAGTATGTTTGACCATTCTCGTTGAAGACTTTGAAGTGGAGGTCTACCATGCCGTTGAACATATTAGTGACCTTCACCCAGCTGGAGCCATATTCTGATGCTTGAAGCAATACCCCCACTCCGTTGCCGTAAGCGTGGCTCGTAGCATTGTTATAACCGGTATAGACCAGTTCCATGCCGGCCTTGCTTCCAATGCTTATTAGCTGTTGGGCAGTGAGAGTAACGGCGCGGGAGGAGGACACGCAGAGCGTCAGCAGCAGAGCAGCCACCAGCAACGCCTTGAAGTTGCGTTGAAGTTGTTTCATCTGGTTGTTGTTGTGTAGTTTATTCGTTCCTTTTCTTTCTACCGGTAGTACTGTGGATACGTCCCGATTTTTCTGCAAAGTTAATGCCTATTCCCGACCTTTGCAAATAATTCCCTGATTTATTCTCGTAATTAACACAGTTTAACTGTATGCGACCCTTGTCCCCGCCTTACATGGACGCTCCGGCGGCTGCCGCAGGAAAAGGAACCAAAAAACCACACAATAAATAGATGAAACAAACATTGCGTAACCTCCCGGCGGCTGTAGCGGCCGCCCTGCTGCTGTGCGCCCCGTCAGCAGGCGCCCTGTCGCGGTCCTATTCCGTCGACGACCTGACCTCGGGGCAGTGGCTCCCCTCCGAGAGCATGTACCAGTACGTGGCCTATACCAGCCGTAGCACGCCAATCTTCAGGTCTGACATCTTGCTCGAGGTCAACACCGCAGGCCTGAGCCTGGAGAAGACGTCGGCAAACACCATAATGGTGAAGGGCGCTTTCGGTGGCCTTATGGACCTCCCGTTCACCTATAACGGCAGCACTTTCGTCCTCAATACAAACGCCACCGCAGGCGGTGACCCTGTGTACTTGGTGAACAACCCGGCAAACCACCCTGATATCCGCAAGATAATCCTCTCGCCCACACGAGTGGTGAGCGGCAACTATAACTACACCTACGGGCAGGTGATAAATTACGTGTACCAGTACACCAGCGGCGGCTGGACATCCCTTGCCATTGATGAAGTAGAGGACACGCAGGACGAGAACGGACTCTACGACCTGTGCCTCTCGTTCAACGACAGGCCCGTGGAGCTGCAGATCACCTACACCAACGGCAACACCGTCAAGATTTACGTCGACACCTGGCAGCTCGACTTCTTCAAGCCCACCGTCTCGATTTCCGACGTGGAGGAGAAGAACTCCGCATCGACGGCGCGCAGCTACCGTGGCGAGTTCGACTTCCTTCCGGACAGCAAGTTCCAGCTGGCCGGCCTGGGCGGCAGGTATGCGGGTGTGGCTCCGGAGTGGGGTTATGCCTACGGAACGTCCATCTTCGCCTCCAACGTGAATTACTTTACCGGCAGCTATGACCTCTCGGCCGGGACCGCCGTGCTCGGCAGCGCCAAGTACACCGCAGACCTGGACACCCCCAATCCACTCAGCCTCCTCTACGACCACGAGCTTCACGTCTACTGGACGGCCGAGCGTAAGGCCGACGGCTCTTACAAGAAGGACATCGACGGCACCGTGCGCGTCATCCCGGACGCCGCCGCCCACAGGGGCGCCACCCGCTGGGTCACCAACGGCGGCGACTGCACCACCTGGACCCGCCTGGAGTTCAAGTTCAACGACTTCGTGGCCCTGGACGAGGACGACTACACAGCCGACGCCAACGTGGGCGTAATCAAGGACACCAGGATCGTGCCCGACAAGGATGTGGAGGTGACGCTGGGCGTCGACATCCTCGCAGGGCGCCTGGAGCTGGGCCTCGAAAAAGAGACCGACCCGTTCCTCACCGCAAAGGTGCCTTTCGTAATCACCGAGAACGAGCACTTCTCCACCTCCTACGACGTGTACGTGCTCCAGGGCAATGTCAGCCACTACGCCAACGTTGACATGTCCAAGGCAAAGCTCGTCGGCTCGGTGGCATACGATGCCGCCAACAGGGGCGAGTACATGGTCAAGGGCACTTTCGTGCCCGACATCAATGTCGGGCCGGGCGAGAAGTTCGAGGACGACTTCACCTTCTTCGTCCGCGCCAACTATGGTCGCGAGCAGGCCGCCGGCACGCAGCGCCGCGCCGCCGCCCCTCTCGAACCGACGCACCACGACCTCACCACCGCGCACTTCTCCACCACCGTCGGCGTGGACGGCGTGGGCGCGGAGAGCGTCCGCGTTGAGAAGACCCTGAACGGCGTCATGGTATGCGCTCCCGCCGACATGCCCGTGGAGGTGTACAACGCGGAGGGTGTGAAGGTGGCCCAGGGCCGCGCCAACGAGGAAATCGCCATCAGCGCCGGCGGCGTGTTCATCGTCAAGGTGGCCGACAAGTCCTTCAAGCTGATGAGGTAACCCTCCACACACCGATACAGAGCCTCCGCAGCGAATGCCGCTGCGGAGGCTTGCTTTTGCGCAGGTGCGGCTAAGGGTGTGTCAAAATTTATTGGTGTCCGATAAAACTTACAAGCCATATCACTCAAATTTTGCGAACTGGAAAATTCGGTCTGCCGTGTCATTACTTAAAAGTGCGGCTTGCCGCACTTTTAAGTAATGACATTATTATAGAACCGGTGCAGCCGCTGATAATCAAAGGGTAGAGCGGATGCACCGGGGTGCATCCCTACGATTCGCCGGATTTTGCAACACTCTCATTCAACGTCGTAGAGTAATTCGTATCCCGAACTCGCGTCATGAGGTGTTATGCCCGCTCCACGGCTAAATGACGGGATGCACAGGAATTTTCGGCTTGCTCCCTTGGCGGCCCTTAAATACCTTGCCGTGCAGGGGGGCCGTGCAGGGCCGGGGGTACGGAAAAGCCCGGTCGGCGTGTGCGCGCCGGCCGGGCTGATGATTGTCTGCTGCGGGTTATTCCTTGACCATGACTTTCTCGGAGCGGGTGGTGCCGTCGGAGAAGATGGTGATGCGGACGTTGACGCCCTGGCTCGGGCCGCTCAGGCGGGTGCCGCGCAGGTCGTACCACTGCACTTCGCGCACGTCGGCGTCGTTGGCGATGCCGTCGACGCCGGTGGTGGCGGCGAGCTTGAGGTATACGGTGCGGCGGCTGTCGCCGAGTGTGGCCGTCAGGGGCGTGAGGTTGCTGAGGTCGGCGCTGCTCCAGGTGGCGGTGCCGTGCTGGGTGAAGGTCATGTCCTTGGCGGCCCAGCTCAGGCCTGCGGCCTGGCTGACGTGGAAGGAGCCGAGGACGTTGTCGGCGTGGCTGCCTTCGGGGAGCACCACGGCGGAGAATGCCAGGGGGGCGTATGCCTTGTCGGCATGGGCCTTGATGACGGGGTAGCCGTCGGCGTTGGCGGTGAAGCCGTCGCCGAGGTCGGCCTTGGCCAGGGCTGCGGTGGTCAGGGGGGTGACGCCGTCGAGGGAGTGGTCGGCGTAGCCCTCCTGCGCGCTGGTGCCTGCCATCTGGGAGTCGTAGTAGTTGTTGGCGTAGTTGACGTAGGTGACGGCGGTGGTGTTGTTGCCTACCACCATGCCGCAGGTCTTGGCGTTGGCGGCCACGGTGCACTCCACTCGGCCGACGTTGTAGCAGTTGAGCACCTGCGTGCCGGGGGTGGTGGCGTTCTTGCCCTTGATGGGTAGGCCGACGATGCCTGCGACGTTCTTGCGGCCCTTGAGGTCGCCCTGGTTGACGCAGTTCTCGACGGTGGCCCAGCCGTAGCCGAGGATGCCGGCGATCTTGAAGGAGTTGGCGTCGGTGGTGCCGAGGCTCTGCACCTTGCCGATGTTGACGGCGCCCGAGATGCGGCAGCCGTAATCGGTGACGGTGGAGGTGTTGCTCTTGCCCACGATGCCGGCC
>ULSS01069142.1_pt1 | contig 43864 bp, 40 predicted proteins | sample 1956901 | NCBI WGS metagenome assembly ULSS01 (sample SAMEA4835714, study PRJEB28245) | human gut metagenome | biome: gut microbiome; material: fecal sample | place: Denmark | collected 2008
TCCCTTGGAACACTTGCGGTGCTACAATGAGAAACTTCCTCAACGTAGACTCCAGCTACATCCCATATGCTATTCTTAACTGGCTTAACCCAATCGTTTCCGTATTCTTCGGATATACCGGAATCACGATGACTAAGCTGACTGACGAAGAATATGCTGCAATCTTAGAAGAAAGAGAAGCTGAAAAGGCTGCTGCATTAAAGATACTTGAAGCATAAACAAACATTTTGTCTGTAACAAATGCTTAAAATTTTATAAGAAGGAATGAATTTGTTAAGTCCTTCTTATAATATTAAGAAAATAAATAAATAAAGAGCCAAGAAACTAGGTCCTGCCTAGTTTTTTGGTGTATTTGAAACCAGAGGGAAAAAAATGAGTATTGAGCTTAGAATAATATATCTGCTTGCGATTTTTGCGGAGATTCTTGCAATTTTTCTTCAAGCATTGATTAAGCGTAAAAATTTGCCGGTATTTTATGACATAATTAAGGGTGGGAGCGTGACGACCTTTTTGATTGCCATGCTTTGTCTGAATGTGATTGACTTTTTGAATTTTGATAAAGATGTCATGGTTGCAGAGTATATTGTAGTTGCATACACCGGCATAATTATTTTTGTTTGGCTGAAATGGATATTGCTCTGTGCAAAATATTTGAAAGGGGTATACCGCGGAAGCAAGGAAAAGAATGGAAAAGTTTTGATGCTCATGCTCCTTTACAATATTGCATTCATCCTTATTCTCGCATCGGGCATTCTCAATACAATAAGGGCGACAAATCTGCCGTTCCTGGAGCCGGGCGGAGTGGTTCCTTATCTGGTTATCGGAAGCTGGCTTATGCTCGCAGGGCTTAATGTTGTAACAATATGGAAATCCCTTCCCATTGTTGATGAAAAGCATTTAAAGGAGAGGGATGTTCTCACCGATGAAAAGCTTTCGACGCTAGGAAAAATGTTTGAGCTGACGGACAGAGAAATGACGATGATCCGTTATCTGTATGAGGGAAAAAACAATGCAGAAATTGCAGATGCGCTCGGTCTGTCCGAAAATACGATAAAAACCTACAATTTCAGGCTGTACAAGAAACTCGAGGTTGAAAGCCGTGTACAGGCTGTAAATAAAATCAGAGAAGAAATAATTAATCTGTAAATAAGGAAGAATATACTCTGCCTCCGCAAAGTGAAAAAACTGTGTGAAGATTATAATTATACGGGATTTTAACAAAAAAATAAGGTATAATGTAATCATAGACAGAAATCAACTTTGGGAGGCAGTATGCATATTCCGACACTTATCTCCGATCTTGCGGTCATGATGCTGACGGCAGGAATCATCACAATCATATTCAAAAGAATTAAACAATCATTGATACTGGGCTATATCTTGGCGGGCTTTTTGATAAGCCCGTATTTTCCGCTGTTCACGACAGTTGTTGATACACAGAGCATTCATACCTGGAGCGAGATCGGAATTATCTTCCTCATGTTTCATCTGGGCTTGGAATTTAATCTGCATAAACTTGTAAGCGTGGGAAGCACAGCAATCATTACGACTGCAACCGGAGTGGCGGGAATGCTCGGAATCGGCTACACATCCGGAATGCTTCTCGGATTCGGAACCATGAACAGCATCTGCCTTGGAGGCATGCTTGCAATGAGCTCCACCACGATAATAATAAAGGTATTTGATGAATTAAAAATAAAAGAAAAATACACGGAACTGGTTTTCGGCACCCTTGTAATACAGGATATCGTCGGAATTTTTATGATGGTAATACTTTCAACCATCAGTGCCAGACAGAATATTTCCGGAGTGGAGATTATGGGAAGCCTTCTGCTTATGGTGCTGTATCTCATTATTTGGCTTGTATTCGGGATCTACCTGCTGCCTACATTTTTTAACAAAACCATAAAACTGATGAATGACGAGATGCTCCTGGTAGTGTCCATCGGAATCTGTTTCGGCATGGTTCTGCTTGCCGACAACCTTGGATTTTCAACGGCACTTGGCTCCTTCCTTGCAGGCTCGCTTCTGGCGGGAACTGTGCATGTGGAACGCGTGGAAACATTAACCAAAGGGGTAAAAGACCTTTTCGGAGCGGTTTTCTTTATTTCCGTGGGAATGATGGTGCAGCCGGAAATGATTGCAAAATACATCATTCCAATTGTAGTAATTATTCTCGTCACACTTGTGGGAAAGCTTGTGTTCAACAGCATAGGAATGCTTCTTTCCGGACAAAGCCTGCCGAATGCTGTATCAAGCGGATTTGCACTTGCGCAGATAGGCGAATTTGCCTTTATTATTGCCTCATTCGGAATTAATCTTGGGATTATCGACGAATACATATACCCGATTGTAGTCGCGGTTTCTGTAATCACAACATTTACAACACCATTCTGCATCAAAGCAGCACCGATTTTCGTGGGATGGCTTGACAAAGTGCTCCCGGAAAGTGCCAAGGAAAAGCTTACGCGATATACTTCCGAAGAACAGGCAGAAGAAGAAAAAGACAACGACTGGGAAGTTTTTTTGAAGAAGTATTTCCTTAGAATGGCGGTATACGGCGGAATCATGCTTGTCGCTGCACTGGTGGGGACATTCAAACTTCAGCCGTTTCTTGTAGCATATATAACCGATTTGGGAAGCAAACTGGCTTCCTGCGTTGCGATATACATAGTGATGGCAATCTTTATAGGCCCGTTGTTTTACTTTCATAACAACTATTTCACTACGCTTTGGCTCAAAAAAGCATCATTTCATTTGCCGCTTCTGTTCCTGAATATCGTTAAGCTTGTTGTGATTACGGCAATCGCCGTGGTGCCTCTGCATACGTTTTTCGGTTCGGGCATAGGCGGGATAGCCGTGATTCTGGTTGTAGTCCTGACGATTTTCTCAAGAAAGACGATTCTGGCAACGTGGTATCTGCAGCTTGAGACGACTTTCCTCAAAAACTTCAATGAAAGGGTCATCAGAAGTGAGGAAGCAGCAGGCAGGCAGCAGCGCTGGCTCGATCAGGACTTGTGCATCATTTCCTTCATCGCACCCGAAACTGCTCCGTATCTCAACCGAAGAATCGAGGATTTGAACTGGGGCGCAAACTATAATGTCTATGTTGTAAAAATCAGACATGACGATAAATACATCCTTTTGCCGGACGGAAAGGTTTCGATAAAAGCCATGGACAAAGTTTATGTGGTAGGTCAAGAGAAAGCACTCAAAAACTTTTACAAGCTTACGGGGCTTGCGCAGAAGAAACCGATACGAACTTTGAAAAAATTCATGGAGAGCGATTATCCGAAGGTAGAACATGCACTTGCAGTATGTCCTATAAAGGTGAGAGGCGATGAATCCTTTGCCAACAAGCCGATTAAACAGGGACATCTGAGGCAAAGCACAAAGTGTATGATTTTGGGCATGCAAAAAGATGGCTATCCGATAATCATGCCGGATGCAAACATGCTCATTGCAAAAGGAGACATCCTGTGGATCATGGGTTCAAACAACCATGTAGGCGCATTGATAGGAGAGCATGTTGAATAGCAAATAGACGATTTGATAAAAGGAGATGAGAACAATGTATAAGACAGACATTTTAGTAATTAATCCGGGATCGACGACAACCAAAATCGGCCTTTTTAGAAATTTGGAACTGGTTTTTGAAGAAACGCTGACGCACGACCCCGACAAGCTGCTTGCATATGGAACGATCGGAGCACAGCTCCCTTACAGGGCAGAAGTTATCAGAAAAATTTTGGACGAAAAAAACTATGATACCACCTTGCTAAAGGCGGTTGTCGGACGAGGCGGAATGGTCATCGGACTTTCCGGCGGCGGATACCGGGTAAATCCGGCACTTTGCGAAGCGATGAAAAGTCCCGAGAACCCGCAGCATGCTTCCAGTCTCGGAGCACTGCTTGCATATGAAATCGCGGAGGCACTTGACATCCCATCGTTTATATACGATTCAACTATGGGATGCGAACTTTCGGAAGTTGCAAAGGTTTCCGGCCTTTCGGGGATCGAAAGATATGGCTGTTATCACGTTTTAAATGCGAGAGCGCAAGCTATGAATTATGCCGCACGAATCGGGAAATCATATAAGGAGCTGAATCTTTTGGTATGCCATATGGGCGGCGGAATATCGGTAACCGTTCACAAAAACGGCCAAATCATTGATGGGGCTTCCTATGACGATGGCCCGATGTCACCGGAGAGAACGGGAGGAATCGCACTCCTTTTGTGGACAAAGCTTTGCTACAGCGGAAGATACACGAAGGAAGAAGCGGACAAACTCATCTGCGGAAAAGGCGGACTTTACTCCTATTTGGGTGTTACCGACTGCCGTGAGGTGGAGAAACTGATTGCGAACGGAAACAAAAAAGCCGCTCTCGTATACGAGGCAATGGCATATCAGGTTGCAAAGAGCATTGCGGAAATGTCGGTTGGCCTCAAGGGCGAGGTTGATGGAATTATACTTACCGGCGGAGCGGCACATTCGAAGATGCTGACAGACATGGTAAGAGATTATGCGGGGCATATCGGCGAATTTATTCTGATGCCGGGAGAAGATGAACTTGGGGCTCTTGCAAAGGGGGCGGAGCGAATTTTGTCCGGAGAAGAGACCGCACATATATACGGTGAGGAGAGAAAAGGATAGAAAATGCAGAGGATAAAATTACCGAACAGGTGGAAAAATTTTATCCGGATGTAATGGAATAGGAAGGCTCTGTACGCTCATAATAAACTTATGAGTGTAAGAGATTTGATGACGGGAAACAATTCAATATGGATTGAAATTGCGGTTTTTGTTTTGGGAGCCGGAGCATACGGAGCGATGGAAATTCTGTTCAGAGGATACACGCATTGGACGATGCTGATTACCGGCGGTGCGTGCGTACTCACCATGTACTATATGCAGGAGTGGATTCTCAGTCAGCCGGTTGTTCTGGGTGCTTTGGCAGGAGCGATGATTATTACTACCTATGAATTTTTCGTAGGTGTTCTGGTCAATCTGAAGCTCAGCTGGAATGTATGGGACTATTCGGCGATGCCGGGAAATGTGCTCGGACAGATATGCCCGGAATTTACTGCAATTTGGTTCTGTGTTTGTTTTATATTTTTTGGACTGATAAGGGTTATGACATATCTATGGTGAAAGGAAGAAAATGAAGGAGTACGCTTACAAAAAACTGCAAAACGGCAGTGACATCAGAGGAGTTGCAATGGACGGCGTTCCGGGCGAAAATGTGAATTTGGGGAAGGAAGAAACTTTCCGGCTTACGAGGGGATTCGCATTTTGGCTAAGTGAAAAGCTGGAAAAGCCTATCGAAAGCCTCAAAATTTCCGTGGGCCATGACAGCCGCCTGACTGCCGAGGAGCTTAAGACGACGATAGCAGATACGCTTGTACATATAGGTGTTAAAGTTTATGACTGCGGGCTTGCGTCCACACCGGCGATGTTTATGTCGACGATTTTTCCGGAATATGCGTGTGACGGCGCGATTATGATAACGGCGAGCCATCTGCCATTCAATCGCAATGGTTTTAAATACTTTGACAAGGACTGCGGGCTGAATAAGGCAGATATCTCAGCAATCATTGCATATGCAGAGAGTGATGCGGTAATTGAAAACCTTGAGACAGTTCCGAATCCGGGGGCAAACCCGGCAGAAAAAAGAGATTTAATCGGAAGATACTCGCAGCACTTGAGAGAAAAAATTATCTCTGAAGCAGCGAATACAGAGCACCCGGACAAACCGCTCACGGGTCTTAAGATTGTGGTCGATGCCGGAAACGGTGCCGGCGGATTTTATGCGGAGACAATCCTTGCGCCGCTGGGTGCGGATGTTTCGGCGAGCCAGTTCCTTGAACCGGATGGGCATTTTCCGAATCATCAGCCGAATCCCGAGAACAAGGAGGCTATGGCTTCGATTTCAAAGCGCGTGGTCGAAAGTGGCGCAGACTTCGGTTTGATATTCGATACGGATGTGGACCGTTCATCGGCGGTTGACAAATACGGGAAGGAAATCAGCAGAAACGCAATCGTAGCTATGGCTGCCGCCTTGATTGCGGCAGAGCACCCCGGAACCACAGTTGTTACGGACAGCATTACGAGTGATCAGCTGACCGTCTACCTTGAAAAATGCCTGGGGCTGAAACATCTTCGATTCAAGAGAGGTTATAAAAATGTAATAAATAAGGCGATTGAGCTGAACGAATCAGGCATTGACAGCCAGCTTGCGATTGAGACATCGGGCCATGCGGCGTATAAAGAGAACTATTTCCTTGATGACGGTGCTTACCTTGCGACGAAGATCGTAATCAAGGCAGCGCAGCTTGCACAATCAGGTGCAGGGATTGATGTTCTGCTTTCGTCTCTTGCGGAGCCGAAAGAGGCAATCGAAATCAGATTCCCGATAAGCGGAAGCGATTTCGGCGCATACGGCGAAAAAGTGCTGACGGATTTAAAGAAGTGGGCAATGGAACCTGAGCAGGTTTCTGACGGAATTTCGCTTGTTGAACCGAATTACGAGGGTGTGCGTCTGAATTTCCGCACGGAAGATACGGAGGGCTGGTGTCTCCTTCGTAAATCCCTCCACGATCCAATCATGCCGCTGAATGTTGAAGTAACCAAAGGCAGCTGTGAAAAAATATTGTGTATTATTAAAGTTTTTTTGAGCAAATACGACAAAATTGTGGTAGAATGACAGAGTGAAAAAAACAATTAGACAGAGTAGGGGCGGCGCGTCAAGTGCCGACGGATGGGAAGTTGCCGTCGGACGAAAGCGAAAGCAGATATGCTGGAACATTGCTGCGGTGCCGTACCCGCATCCGCTGCTGCAATAAGGGATAAGAAGATCTCCGTTTGCGGCGACTGTCGCAAATCAAAGGAGGTTTTTTAATGAAAAAATTAGACGTTAAGGCTATGGTTGTTTGTGCTGCCCTCATTGCGACGGCAATCGTGTGCTCGAGGTTCCTTTCGATAAACGCCTGGAACCTTAAAATCGGATTCACATTCATTCCGGTTTTCTTGGCAGCGTATCTTTACGGACCTGTGGGCGGGGCACTCGTCGGCGGGGTTGCGGATTTACTGGGCGCGACCCTGTTTCCAATCGGCGCATACTTCCCGGGTTTTACGCTGACCTGTGTGCTTCAGGGCACGGTATACGGTCTGCTTCTTAATAAGAAGCAGACACCGATTCGCATTCTTCTTGCTGTCGGAATTGTTCAGCTAGTACTTGGTTTACTGCTCAATACGCTTTGGATTTCCATTCTTTACGGCTCTTCGTTTGGAGCACTGCTTGTTACAAGAGTAGTGCAGTGTCTGATTATGATTCCGGTTGAGTTCGTCGTAATCGGAATGCTGAGCAAGATGATGGCAAGACATAAAAGCAGCATAATTGCATAATTAGGAAGAGAAGACGATGGTTTTGCTTAGGCGGCCACCGTTTTTTTCTGCAAAAAAGCAGGCAGCGGCGAACTTTTGGGGCATACTATTCCCAAACGAGGAGGTCTGAAAATGAGTAAAAATCACATTTACGATATTATTATCATAGGCGGCGGTCCGGGCGGCTACACCGCCGCATTGTATGCGGCGAGAGCGGGTCTTGACTTGATTGTTATTGAAAAACAGTATGCAGGCGGACAAATGGCGTTGACGGAGCAAATCGACAACTATCCCGGCTTTGATGATGGTGTTGACGGGTTCTACCTTGCAGAGAAAATGAAAAAGCAAGCGGAGCGATTCGGAGCAGAGAGTAAATCGGAAGAGGCTATATCCGTTGATTTAAAGGCAAATCCAAAGGTCATAAAAACCAAGACGCAAACATACTACGCGAAGTCAGTGGTGCTTGCAACCGGAGCAAGCGCAAAAAAATTAGGACTACCGGGCGAAGAGGAACTGCTTGGACGAGGGCTGAGTTACTGTGCTGCCTGTGACGGGATGTTTTTTAGGGATAAGACCGTTGTCGTGGTCGGAGGAGGAAATTCCGCAGCAGGGGACGCGCTGCTCCTGAGCCGTATCTGCCGAAATGTAATTTTAATCCACCGTGGTGAGAGGCTGCAGGCAACGCAAATCTACCATGCGCCGCTGATGAATACGGAGAATATAGAAATCAGGCAAAACAGTACGATAACAGAGCTTTTGCATGATAACAAGCTGAGCAGTGTCCGCGTAAAGGATATGGGAAGCAGCGAAGAAAGCATAATCGGCTGCGAAGGAGTATTCGTCTGTGTGGGCAGAAAGCCGGAAACAGAGCTCGTAAAAGAGCAGCTTGAATTAGATGCAAGCGGCTATATAGTTGCGGGAGAAGATACGAAGTGCAATATCCCGGGCATATACGCCGTGGGAGATGTGCGAACCAAACCGCTCAGGCAAGTCGTTTCCGCGGCAGCCGACGGTGCAGTCTGCGTGCAGATGGCGGAGGAGTTTTTAACAGCGACGGTGTAACAAAAAAACTTATTTGTTCAAGTTGAACAAACAAGTTTTGGCAAACACAAGTATTTAAAAATGGTTTTGGAGGCTATTTCCTAATAACCTCCTTTTTCTTTGATTATTTTTTTTAATCTGAGATTATTGTCAAACACATCCTCGTTCAAATCGTTTAAATCAAGCAGACTGCTAATACACCATTCAGGGTCTTGGGTGTGAAAGGAATAATATACAGAGTTCATCTGCTTATGCTTGAATAAATCCATAATATAGCCGGTTGCTTGCTCTCGCGTATAAGCAATATATCTATACATATAGCCCATCCAGAATAAAGAGCTTTTCGAATATTTTTCTTTCCCGTAGCTTGAATTTCCGAACTGCCCCAGGATACTCTGAAGTCCTTCATTTACATCGAGCGATATCAGCGAGCTGTTACCGGTGTCAAGTTTTTTTAGTAAATTCGAGTGTAAAAATCTTCTGATAAAGATTGGGCTTGAACAGTTCAATTCTTCTGATTTTTCAAACAGCTTACCCTGAAATTCAGCTAACAGTAATCCATTATGATCAAATTCTCTCATTTTAAAATTTCCTCAATATATAAACCTGTTTTAAACTCTCTCTTTGCGAGCTTCAACTTTGTATCAATCTCAAAACCCCGTTCAATTAAAGATTTTCGACAATCCTCCCGCTCGGGGGTGCTTATGTAATATCTTTCAATTGGAATTAATTTTTCAATTGCCTTCTCTGTTTTAAAAATATACTGAAGTCCCAATTTGGATGCGGATAGAGAATGTAATGCAACATCTGTATTGATCTCTCCCTCCGTAAACTGCGCCATAATATAAAACATCTTGTTGTCTGCAATTGGAGCAATTACCACATCTGCATTTTCAATCTCTGACACTATTTTGCGTATCTTATCATGAGATTCATATTCTTTGATGGTTCCCCTGTAATAGCAGATTGCAAGCATCCATTCCAAATTACATTCAAATTTTTTTATCTTCAAGTCATCCAAAGAATAGCGAAAAGAATAGACAGAGGAGTTCTGTTTCTCGCATATAAAGGACAATGCCTGGGCATAGGTCTCTCCAAGATAAAAGCCATTGCCAAAATCGCAATTGTCTCTTGAGCCAGTGCTTGTAATGGAAGAAAGGCCATCTTTGGAACCGTGAAATAGAACTGTTTGATATTTTTCTTTAATCAATTCCTCTTTGACGGAGTTAATACGGTAATTATTTTCATATGCATAAGAATAAATTTTTTCGTACACATCACTCCTGGCATTCCCTCTTTTCACGATTTCATCTAATGTAGTACGAGATACCTTGGTTCTTCTGGCAAATTCAATATTGTTAATGTGTTCAGCATCCATAAAAAAGCCGATATCGTCTGTAATATTATAGTCACAATTTACTTGAATCATTCTTGCTTACTCCTTTTCTGCAAATTAATTGTACAACAAAAAACTTGTTTGTTCAAGTTGAACAAACAAGTTTTATAAAATTTTGTCAGATTTTTGCATGGCAAATAGTTTATATATAGAGGAGGGAGAGAAAAATACCGCCGAGCGAATGTTTTGCTTGAATTTTTCCGTGACTATCTGCTAAAGATAGGGCTAAGGGAGGTACAAATATGCAAAACAAAAAAGTAGGTAGTGTTTACGGATATGTGCGTGTCAGCAGCGCCGACCAAAACGAAGATCGGCAGCTCGTCGCAATGGCGCACGCAGGATTGAAACAAAGGAACATATTTATGGATAAGCAGTCAGGGAAGGATTTTGAACGCCCGGCATATCTCAAACTATTAGAAAAACTAAAAGAAGGAGATTTGCTTTTGATTGAGAGCATTGACAGGCTCGGACGCAATTATGAAGAAATTATTGAACAGTGGCGTCACATCACCAAAGTCATCAAGGCGGATATTAAGGTGCTGGATATGCCGCTTTTAGACACAACGCTCAGCAAGGACCTTTTGGGAACCTTCATCGCGGATTTGGTGCTTCAGGTTTTATCCTTTGCCGCAGAAAATGAGCGAAGCAATATTAGGCAAAGACAACGAGAAGGCATTGACGCCGCACAGGCGAGGGGCGTTCGCTTCGGCAGACCCGAAATTCCCGACAGCGAGGCAACGAAGGAAGCGGTAAGATTGTACAGACAAAATAAAATTCCGCTCAGCCAGGCACTGGATATGAGCGGAATCGGCAAGACGACATTTTATAAGAAGTTAAAGGAATTCAGTGCATAAAAAAATTCCGCAAAAGTACACTTTTACGGACGCATCTTAATCGAAAATGATATTCATTTTTTCCTTTGTTTAAACATATTCTATCACATGAAATACATAAAATCAACACAATTTTCTACTTTTTAAATGAATTTCCGATAAAGGAACATAACAAAGAGGGAAAAAATCCCTAAATTTACTTAAATCACTAGAATGTCGAATTTGTTCACAAAATTGTACTTTTATGAACAAATCGTCGAAATGAATAAGAACAGCAGCAAGGGTAACTAACGGAAGTGGGGTGAGATTCCCCCTACTGGCAAGCAACTGTAATGCCTGCACAGACAGGACGAGTCAGGAGACGAGTTATCGTTTGGATGTAAACAAATTCTCTAGGGCAGAAGAATACATCATTGCGAAAAGGTAAGCAGACTAAAAGGAGTTTTCTGTTACAGCGGCAGGAAGCTTGCTCGGCGGCACTTTTCGGCTGATACGCGTAAATGCAAGATGTATGCAGACTGTCAGAGAAAGGACAGTCTGTTTTTTTCGTCTTTTCATCCTTTCAAACGGGCGGCGCTGCGAAGGAAGGCACCGCCCACGGTGAGACAGGATTTAGATATACAAGACGTGTGAGGGTCACATAGCGGAGATTTTCACTAGTTTTCAGCCAATTCCCCGGAGAAACGGCTGAAAACATGTGGGAGGTCGATGCTTTGATGATACGGCGGGCAGTCGCCGGGAAAATAACACAATTCAACAAAAGAAGAGAATTGCATTTCGAGGTGCTTAGACTGTCATAAGGACGGAGAAATGCGAAGCGAAAATGTTTAGGAGGTAAAAAATGAACAAAAGAACAATGAAAAAGGGCCTTGCCATAGTCCTTGCACTGATTATGGTATTCGCCATGACTGCGACAGCGTTCGCAAGCACAAACGGTACCGCAACTGTGAATGTAACAGTGAATGGTACATCTGTGGAGACATTCTCTTACGCAGTAGGTACAGATACAAATGTGAAGGATGTACTGAGCGGTCATTACGGTGCGAATTCGGTTTGGTCAGGGGATTACTTGACGAGTATCATGTTAAATTCTACGACATATGCATCGGCACCATACATACCGGTATCAGGAGCTTTTGATGATTCAGACATCTATGTTGCGGGTGTAGATACATATCTTGATTCACTGAATGCACAGCCGGAGTTCTCACAATATGGTGGAATATACATGGATGCTTCCTCTATGATTAGCGCCGGATATTTCTTCTTAGCAGATATGCAGCATACATGCTATATAGGTAGTGACTGGATGTACAAAGTGGATTATGCAGCAGATGGCTATGGTAATCCGGTAGTACCGGGAGAGGAACGCATTGGCTGGTATGATGACTTCTATCAATATACGATGGCTGAATGTAAATTATCAGACGGCGATATTGTATACCTTACATATGGTGTTTCGAATACTATATTCTAAGTATGAATTTCGAGAAACACAAATATTAAGCAAACTAGGAGGCGGTGTTGTGCCGCCTTCTGTTTCTGAAAAAACTATTAAAGGAAAGATAAAACGATGAAGAACAAACAAAGGAAGGAGAAAAAATGAAACAAAGGAATCTGATAATAAAGCAACTTGCTTGTTTGCTTTTAGTATTTGCTCTGTGCCTGCCATGCACGACACTTCCTGCGATGGCTGATGTACCGGATAACGTGATATCAACAGCACCGCACGGATATTTGTCAGATCTTTCGCTTGCCAGAAGCACGAAAGATACAACAAACATATATTCATATGATCCGGAAACAGGTCAGCTGGGTAATCCATTTACATTTAATGCAAAAACGACAGAGTATACAGTAGCGTTCCCGGAACTTGCAACAGCTCCTTTTGTAATGTCATATACGCCGACTACTACTGCAATTCTAAACGATGCATATACGGAAGATGGTGCTCCGCAATTGACCGGAGCATGGGCACTTTCTGATGATCCGAAAACAAGCCCGGAATTGAATGCGACGAAGACACTATACAGCGGAGGCAAGGCTACGATAAAGGGCATGACTTTTAGGAGTTTCTTTGGCACTACGACTCCAAGTGCGGTCTCATCAGAACCTATTACCTTATATTATTTAACCGGAGAATATACACAGGGTGAAGGCACAAATATAACCTTTGCAAATAAAGATGTTTACAAATTCAACTTCTATCGTATATTATCCTTAGCCGCAGCTCCGACGGTAAAAGATGAAATTGGGACGAGCTTTGCAACGACTCCTAGAGCTATTACGAATCCATATGCAACGGAATTCAGCATTACGATTCCAAGGAGCACAAAGTCTCTTTCAGTTACAGCAACACCGGTTACACCGGCAAGCACGGATGTGAAATTTGATAACGGTCAAGGCGGTTATGCAGCAGCCGAGGATTCCGGAGCATATAAACTTACATTAGCTGATTATGGAGAGAAGTATAAACAGGCGGATGGTTCCCTTGTAATACCGTTTACCTTAGCGTGTAAGGAAGACTGTAAAGGCGGCGTTGACGGAGATTATACACTGAAAGTTAATTTTGAGGCTTCCGGTCAGATAACTGCCGAAACAACGACAAGTGTTAAAGCAAGTGAATTGAAGGACTGGACACCAACCTACTCTGCGAAGGATAAAGACGGCAACGATGCTACAGAGCAGGTTACTTTGAAGTATTATCAAAGTGACGGAACAACAGGACTTGCGGATTTTGAAGCAGTTAAAGAATATATCGGAGATGCAAAGACCAACAATGCTTTTGTCGTTTTACTCAGTCTGCAGAATGCGGAAGATGTAAGAATGACGGTTAAAGTTTTGCCTGCGTCAGATCCTGAAAAGGAAAATGATTATATCGAAAATATTAAGCTCTCTACATCGGACGGATATGAAATCTTCGATATGAGCAAAGCTGTATCTGATGAAAAGGGCAGGTATTGCATTGATGTAGCATATGGCGGCACACTATATGGAAAATATTCTATGCCTTTGACTTTGACGGATTCTGCAAAGAACGGTGCAGGCAATCTTCGTATATCTGCAACACTTACCAATGAGGATGGCGAGGTTATTCGCAGTTCACATGCCGAAGAAAGCGGTCAGCCGTTTTGTGCGAGTCAGAATTATATTACAGATCTGACGACATTTAATTACTACGGCAATACTTATCCTGGCGGAATTATGAAGTTCTATGATTTCTTCGACGGGCTTGAACTTGGTACTTATAACTTTACGGTCAAGGTTTTTAATAAAGAAAACATTAAGCTGTATGACAAGCGTACAATCAAACTCACACTTGTACCGTATCTGAGCAATTTGAGTGTGTTTGACGGCGAGAGACAGATTAAGACCAGTCCGGATATAAGCAATCCGTTTGATAATAAGACACAAAACATTGTACGGTATACGCGAGAGTATAATGTTACAGTTCCTGCGGGAATTAACGAAATTACTTTAATGGGAGCAGCAACCGGATGGAGAACGCTTGATACAAAGCCTATGGGATATATCTGCTATGATGGAGAACAGAAAGTTGCAGTAGGCGTCACTGGTTTTCCGCACCGGGATAATACTTATAGCTGGTTTGATGATGACGGGTTTAAGGTGGACTTAAGTAAATGTCAGAAGCAGGGCGACAAATATGTTGTGCCGTTTTCTATGGTATGGGGCGACAGCACTTCTGCTATGCGGAGCGACTATAAACTCTATGTTACTGTGGGAGAGGCAAGTGACTGGAAGATAAGCACGCAGCCGAAAGGCGGCACATACGATAAAGGCGCTTCCGTCAAATTATCCGTTTCAGTAACAGGGGAAGCGAAAGATAAAGTATCCTATCAATGGCAGTGGGCAGCGGATAGTTTAAATGATAATGCTTACAAAGACATTGAAGGTGCTACCCAGTCGACCTTTGAACCTCCAACGAAAGTTGGCGGCAAGAGATCCTATCGCTGTGTAGTTACAGATAATGGTAATGTTAAACAGAAAAGTGAACCAGCAGAAGTAAAGGTAAACTTGGGAAAAGTAAATGATCCTGAGATTGTTATTCAGCCGGGAACTTATTCAAACCTTGATGTTCTAAGTGATACGAGTGCTTATCAGAGAGAATATATAGAAGGACAAACCATACTGCCTCCTCAGATTGCGGCGGGCAGCACAGAAGTTACGGACTATGCAAACAAAAGAGGCGATGTAATAATAGAGTTTGTATGGTATGAAAATTCCAAGGATTCATATGAAGGAGCGAAAGTAATCGATGCAGCAAACTATACGCTCGGCTCGAATTCGCGCTCCAAAGATGTCGACAATGTAGGAAACAAAGTGCGCGGATTAATCAGCAGCTGCAATATTACTGAGAAGCTTCCGGTGGGCATGCACTACTATTTCTGTGAAGTTACTGCAGTAGCTACAGATGATGATACCAACAGGAGTGCCACAATCCGCAGTGGAATTCTTCCTATTACAATTCTGCCGCGCGGCAAAATAGAGGGATTCGAAGGAACCGGTACAGAGAGCAATCCGTATTGGATTAAAACTGTGGAGCACCTGAAAAAAATAAAAACTCTCGTAGAGGGTGGAGATTCTCTGAATGGTGCAATATTTAAACTGGCAAACGATATTACACTTCCTGTTGAGTGGCAACCGATCGGCAAGAATAATGGCGGAGGAGGGAAATATCTGCTGGCATTCAGCGGAACGATTGATGGCGGAAATCACAAAATGACAATTTCAAAAGGCGGAAAACCTCTTTTGAATTATGCCCGTGACGCTGTAGTAAAGAATTTAAAGATTTATGGCGAGGATATAAACGGTGCAGGTCTGCTCGATAAAGCATGCGTTGACTATGGTACGGATGGCGTATATCAGCAATTTACGGATCCGGATATCATCACAGTGGAAAACGTAACACTGCTCAGCAAAAGCAGAACACGCGGTTCAGGTCTTGTCAATGGTGGATATTCGTCCGGCATCAATGATATCATCATCCGCAATTGTACAATTGAAAAAGATGTTATAGTAGGCGTTGACAAGAGTCAATCCGCAATCGGTTCTTTTGTAGGTACACTCAATGGTCGTATTGAGGACAGCGTAAGCTATGCGACGGTGTACGGTAACCGCGAGGTAGGCGGTCTGGCAGGTAAAAAGGGACAGTCCATGGGTGACTGCACAATCATAAACAGCGAATTTCTTGGAAGCATTGAAGCTACCGGTGGATGCGTGGGCGGAATCCTTGGTGCAGGATATATCAGTACCTCGGCTCCGAATACACCGCCTGTATCCGTGCGAAACTGCTATGTTGCCGCAGATATTACCGGAAACAGCAAAGAATTTCTCAGTGGCGGCGATAATTTAGGAAGCGGTGTAGGTGGCATCATAGGCTCGGAATATGGAATCCGTGATGCATGGAATGATGCATATATATCAGATAACCATTTCTATGGTACGATTCATGACACGAGCGATACAGATACATATGCACATGTAGGGGGAATTATAGGAGAACTTGGTGCTTATGGTAAGCATCAGTTTTACACAAACAACTATTATCTGGCAAACGAGCATTACAAGGGGCTGGGCAGTATGGTAAAAACAGCCGCCGATTGGGATTCGGAAAAAGCCTTTGCGGCCAAATCTGAAAAGGAATTTGCAGATGGTACGGTATTAAATCTGCTTAACAAAGGTGTGCTTAAGAACTGGATTCAGCGCAAAGAAGGCACAGATGCTGATTCCCCTTACCCTATTCATAGTAAGGTCGCATATGTACGTGAAATAAAAATTTCGGGCGAATATACGATAAAGTATTCTGTAGGAGAAGCGTTAAATCTCACAGGTGCAAAGTTTACCGCTTACTGGAGTAATGGAGACGTCACATATCCATCCATAAAAGAGGTAACGATTACAGGATACAATAAAAATCTTCGGGGAGTGCAGACCATTACTGTAACTTACGGCGTTGCAAAAACAACATTTGATGTGACAGTACTGTACAAGTCTTCGGAGGTAAAGAAGATTTCCGTATACTTCACATTGCTTGGCGATACGAAGCACGGCGATCTGACAGAAGCTACCGGAACACACACGCTGAAAGATAACAACCTGCAAGAGTGGGTTAAAAAAACTCGGGTCAATATCGACAATAATAAGACCGTTTATGATGTAATGAAAATAGTGCTTAACGCAAACCACATTACATGGAAAGAAAGCAATAAACGTGGAACGGTATATATTGAAAGTTTAACCAGAAATGGCGTAACTATTGGAGAATTTGACAACGGAACACTTTCAGGCTGGATGTACACATTAAACGGACATCACCCGAACTTAGGCGTAGCCCAGCAGTTCTTAGACGGCGAAGAGGATATCATCTTCCACTACACAGATGACTATACTGTGGAAGAAGGCTCTGAGCATTGGAACATTCCGGGCGGCGGCACTGTCGAAGAAGTCAAAGATGTCACAACCGACGCCAAGGCAGGCACAACGACCGCACCGACCGATGTCAAGATAAGTGAAAAGACCAATGCAGACGGCATCAAGACCAAGGTTGCCGATGTCAAGGTTTCTGCTGATAATCAGAAAGAAATTCTGAAACAGGCAAAGGAAAAGAAATCAAACGAAATCATCTTGGTTGTTTCCAGCAAATCTGTCGGCGACGCGACGAAAGCTGATGTAACACTTGATAAGAGCTTCATCGACTCCATCGTAAAAGACACCGATGCGAAGCTGACAATCAGAACACCGTTTGGCAATAAGACTTACACGCAGGAAGAGCTGAAAGCGATGTCAGAAGCTGCAACAGGTCAGACGATAAGCGTTGCAATCGAAAAGGCAGCAGAGCCAATTGATGACAATGCAGGGAAAGTGGAAAAAGCGAAAGCTCTGACGAAAGACCTGAAGCTCGTTGCTCGCTCCGCAAAGACTGCGAAGAAGAATGTTAAGGTAACTCTTAAGATGAGCAGCAAGGCTGCGGCTTCCATCAAGGAGCTGAAAAACCTTGGCTACACAGTCAAGTACAGATACTATCGCTCGACGAAGAAGGCATCCGCCTATAAGTCCGCAGTAACCAAGTCCACCAAGACTTATCTCAACACAGCGGGCAGAAAAGGCAAGATGTACTACTACAAAGCACAGGTTCGTGTTTACGACGAAAACGGAAAACTCATTGCAAAGACGGCACTCGGGCAGTGCAAGTATGCAAGCAGAACCTGGAGCAGATAGGGATATTACATAACAGGGCATCAATGAATTCAGGAATAAATTGATGTAAACAGAGAAACTGCAAAGTGGGTGTACGCTTTGCAGTTTCTCCATTTTTGCAGGAAAAGAATTTCAATAGCAGGCACTGAACGCTGGCCGCATATCATCAATTTGCCCACGGGGGATATTGTAGTGTTTCGCCAGGTTTTCCCAGTTGTCGCGTACAATCCGCAGAATTTCAGCGGAGAAGGTTTGCGCCTCTTCTTTAGTGATTCCAAATGAAACGGCCGCCTCCAGCGCAAGGGGAATGGAAATTCTGTTGTCGTCTTCATTCACATTCAGAGCCAATTCATCTCCGTAAGGGACTGGATTCACATCGTAAAGAGGAGAAAGCGTCCAGCCTTTTTTCTCTAAAATAAATGCATGATTTCTGAGATGATCGTCTGTGTTTGAAACGGCCATGCTGAAAACAATACGCTTCCACAGTTCAATGAGATCTTTTTTTGGCTGACTCCCGTTTGCTTTGATAAATGAGGCAATATCAATGTAGCTTGTGCCATCGGCGGCAGAAGCTCCGTCTGTTTTTCCCAGCAAGGTCATAGCAGAAGCGAAGTGGATGCGTTTCTTTCCATCGCGGTCAAAACGACGAACCAAAAAAGTACTGCCAAGTTTTGAAAAGGTTTCAAGGCGTGATTCGGGTACATTAAGACCACACATCCGAGCCAAATCATGTACAACCTTTTCCCATGCGCCCGTATTATTATCGTCATTTTTGGAAGGAAATTTTGCAATCCAAAGCTGTCCATTAGGGTCAATCACAGTCGCTTTCGGACGCGCGCCGCCTAAAGAGGAACCCGGCCGGAGCAGCTGATTGAGCCACTTTTCGTTTAATGGTGTCGTATCATCCTCAAACCGGCGGGAAGCCTCTTCCAAGGTTCTTAAACTTGCCCATGGCGGGGTAGCGGTCTCTCTATCATTTGAAAGGAAATCGCCTGTCTCTTCAAGCTTGAAACGAAGGCCGCCGATTCGGGATTCATCATACACACCCAAAAGGAAGTCACTTTCATTTAGCTTGCGAGGCTTCCGCTTTTCCTTTTCGGCAAGACTGCGTTCTTTTTTCGTCAGAAGAAGCCTTCCCCAGCGATCCGGAGAGGAGTCCGCAAACATACCAAATATTCGCCCCTCATACGGAAACTGTCTTCCGCCGTATGGTGTCAAAGCAGGATCAAGTGAGACGGAAAGCGAGGTCTGTTTCAGCCACTTGTTATCATATTCAAAGGAATAACTCTCGCCGCCTTTTATAGGGTCGACAAAAAGCCTGCCAAGCAAAACAGGCGTATTAAAACCGAAATCATCATAGACAAGGATTGTTTTCGAAGCATTCATATTTAGTCCCCTTTCCGCGAAGCCCGCTTACGCGTAACCAGCTGTAAGTCCTGCATTTCTCTGCCCATTCGGTCGTCTTTCGCCACGAGCAGAAGGTCGCGATCCATATTATTCAATGCGTGCAGAACAGCGGCATAAATGCCGATTGAAACGGATGGACTGCCGTTTTCCACATTCCAAAGGGAAGCGCGGCTGATTCCGGCACGCTCCGCAACTAATTTCGCAGGGAGATCGCGGCGCAGCCGTGCGAGCTTGATTTGTTCACCCATAGTTTTTAGTATGTCCTCGGTCGCAGGTAATATATGATAAGAAGTTTTACTCATAAAAGATTCCTCCTAATGTCAACAATTATAAACAAATAAAGCAAAAATGTCAATAATTATAGAAGTTAAAAGAAATGTCAATAAAGCAAAAAAGAAAAATGTAAAGCATGCTTGACATTTAGAATCAAAGTGCTATAATAAGCAATGTAAAGGACGCTTTATATAAAGGAGTACATATGAAAAACAGAATTGAAGAAATCAGGAAGGTGCGGGGAATCAATCAGGAAGAGCTGGCTAAGGCGCTTTGCGTCTCGCGGCAGACAATCAGCTCGCTTGAGAACGGCAGGTACAATCCGTCGATTGAACTCGCGCATAAGTTGTCCAAATATTTCGGGATGACGATTGAAGAGGTTTTTATTTTTGAAGAGTAGAAAGAAGGCAGGAAATGAGAGATTGGAATAAGAGAATTTATTTATCAATATTTTGGATTTTGATAGGCGCTGCGCTGTTCGGCCTTGGAACCTTTGACATAATCGATTCGTTTTGGGGCGGCATGGGAAGCGGGCTCATCGCTGTAGGAATCGTGCAGACCGTGCGATGGGTGCGTTATCGCAGTAATTCCGAGTTCAGAGAGAAATTTGACACGAGCGCAAATGACGAAAGAAATCGTTTTCTCTCGAATAAGGCATGGGCATGGGCAGGATACATAAGCGTACTGACAGGAGCAGTCGGCGTGATTGTATTTAAGGTTATGGGCAAAGATGAACTCAGCTTGTTTTGCTCGATGGCGGTGTGCTTACTGCTCGTGCTTTACTGGGTGTGCTATTTCGTTTTAAACAGAAAATACTAAGGGGATGATAAACGGTGGAATACGAATGAATGTTCGCTAACGCTCGAACTCTGCCAGTCGTTTCATGATCTCCACCATCTTCCAAAACCGCGCGGGAACCGTCGTTATGTCTAAAAACTCTTTCTCACTGTGCGGAAAGCCGCCTCCCGGGCCGCAGCCGTCCAGAATCGGAAGGCCTAAACAGGCAAGGCGGTTGGCATCGGAGGTTCCGCCTGCTTTGACATAAGAAAGGCCAAGCGGCGCAAGCGTCTGCATCATCTGCTCGGTTGCTTCCGTGATTTCTAAAGGCGGATAGTGGCTGATTGCAGTAAAGGTGACCGATGTACCGGAAAGATGCGGCTTTGTCTCCATTTTCGATATTGCGCGGAGAATCCGCTCATATTCGCGATGGCTTGTATAGCGAAGCTCCATCTTTGCGGAGGCGTGGGCAGGGATAACATTGAGCGCAGAGCCGCCTTGCGTAAGACCGACATTGATAGAAGTACCGCGCTCAAGATTTTGGAGCTTGGAAAAATCGACGATAATTTTAGAAAGCTCAAGGATTGCGCTGACGCCTTGATGTGGTGCGGTTCCCGCGTGAGAAGCGACGCCTGAAACTTCGATGTCGAATTTGGCAATTCCTTTTCGTTCATTTACGAACTGACCCTGCTTGCGCTGGCCTTCGAAGATAAAAATATGACGACAGTTTGCCGCGAATTCCCGAAGCAGAGGCGTGCTGTCGGGGGAGCCGATTTCTTCGTCACTGTTCAGTGCGATGGTAAAGGAAAACGCAGGGTGTTCCTTGCGTAAATATTCCGCCAGATATAAAATCAGAAGTGCGCCGGCTTTCATATCGACCGTTCCCGGACCGTAAACGAAATTGCCCTCGCGGCGGAACGGCCTTTCGGAAACCGTGCCGGAAGGAAAAACTGTATCGATATGTCCGCTGAAAAAGCAATCATAGGAAGCAGAGCCTTGCGTCCTTGCAGTCACAACCGGATGCCCGAGCGTTCCGACTCTGTGTAGGGTGGTTTTAAGACCCGCCTTTTCAAAGCGTTCCTTAAAAAAGGAGGCAACCTGAAGGTTGCCCTCAATATCAGCACTTCCACTGTCTGTATTTATTAAAAACTCTAAATCGTCTAAAAACGATTCTAAAGGGAATGTTGTCATTTCAATGTGTCTCCGTTTTTTAAATTATTAAAAAGCTTCATAAGAAACTGCCTCTCCGCTCTCGAAGAAGACTGTATAGCCATGTCCGGGCTCAGGAATCCAAGCCCAAAAGGTTTCTTTTTCCTCCGGGAAGAAGCCTTCCATCGCGGCTGCGATGACTCCGCCGTGGCAGACAACAATTGATACAGCGTCGCTGCCGTTGTGACGGCAGGAAAGTTCCTTCAACCGCTGATAACCTAAAAGCTCCTTTATTCCTTCTTTAATGCGTGAGAAGAAGCTGAAAACGGAATCGCCGCCGTCCGGGAATGTGAAAGTGCTGCTGGAATCCCCACCTGAGCGCATCCATTCGGCGAATGCTTCGCGATGCGTATCCGCGGCTTCGATTTCCTTAAAACTCATTCCCTCCCATGCGCCAAAGTTCATTTCCTGAAGCAAAGGAAGTGCTTTGTGCGGAACATCCCCATAAATAGTACAGAAAGTCTCTTCTGTTCTGCGCAGTCCCGAAGTATAGCAGTCCGCGTGATCAAGCGGCGGATAAATCTTTTGCTCCTTGAGTGTTTTTAACGCCGCAACGCCTTCTTCCGTCAGAGGAATATCAAGACTGCCGTAGTACCAGCCCTTCTGATTCCCTTCGGTAATTCCGTGTCGTATAAAATGAATGTATGACTTCATAGTGTACACCTTCTATTTCAGTTTTTGTCCAAGCCCGCAAAAAACACGGTGGACTTCATCGGATTCTTTTCCGAGCCACAGCAGCGTTCTTCCGACGCTTTCCCGCCACGCCCGTCTGTCCGGCTCAATCGGAACGACGCCTTGCGAAATATCGTCAACTATCCATATTTTGTCGCAAAGAGGTTCATTATATGTCTTTAAAACATCTTTTGCCTCGACACCTTCAAGCACGCAGGCATAGATGAATTTTTCCAAACCGCAAATTACTTTTTTTGAAAGGTCGATGGTGAGATTTTCCTCACAGAAAAAAACATCATCGTCGCTGAAATTCCAATGTTCTTTCGCATATTCCAGTTTTCCCTGATATGCGCCGCCAAAAATCAAAATCATATCAATCTCCTAAACTTAACATAAAACCAGCGCGAAAACGCCCATAAGTTCACCCCAAATAATGCCGAAGCCTGCAATGTCTCCGCTCATGCCGCCGAGATTTTTTTTCGCGTATTGAATGGCAATCAGGCAGCCAAGCGCAGTGAATACGCTCACCAGTGCAGTTGCAATCAGGTAGCTTGAGAACCGGAATGCCAGCGCTGAAATAATCGCAAGCAGGATGCAAAGCAGGATGATGCCTTGCTTTGTCGTGGATTTTTTTGAAGCAGCAGGTTCTTCTGCCTTTTCGTCAGTCTCACAGTTCGCCATTTCTTCACTCTCTTCGGAAGATTCAGCTGTTTCAACTATCTCTGAACTCTCAGCCGCTTCCAATACTTCAGAATTAACGAGAGCTTTCGTCTCTTCCTGCATCTGCGCATACTGACTCTGCCCCATCGGTTTGCAAATCAGAACATGAAGCCCCGAAACCGCGCGGCTTAAGACGACAATCATAATCATATTTGCAAAGTCCACACCGGTTGTCACTGCCGTAGAGAGAAAGCAGAAATAACCTAATATTAAGAAAATCATGCTGACAACCGCAAACGCTCCGGTATTGCTGTCTTTCAAAATTCTTTGTCTTTCCTCGAGCGGACGGCGCGACATAATTGCGTCGCAGCAGTCCATAAAACCATCCATGTGCATGAAACCACACAAAGCAAACGGCAGGAATGTAATTAAAAATGCCACCACAAAGAACGGAAAACCTAAGTACACCAGACCGAAGTAAATCGCGCTCCAGATAATTCCGATAACCAGCCCGATAAGCGGAAGAAATCCCAGCATAAGACTGGTGTAATTGTTGTCCCAGCGTTTTGCCGGACAAGGCAGGGAGAAGAAGTTACCCCAAGCCATCATAAGACCTGTAAAATATTTCATTTAAAATGTTAAAGCGCGAAGCATGTTCACGCACTCCTTTCATAGTTATTTATAAAGGTATTTAAAACCGTAAGTAACCTCGACGACTTGATCACAGAGTTTGGCGAGCGTGCGGTCGAGAAGGGCAAGCCCTTTGCGGTAGGGTTCGGTGAAGTCGTCAAACGCATAGCTGTCAGAGTATATGTAATCCGAAACGAAGACGGTATTTCCCGTTTTGCAGGCGAATTCCACAAGCTCCTGCTTAAGTCTCAATGGCGCCTCAAAGTCAACTTCGCCGGTTTCCGTAAACATCTCGTTCGATAAGAGGGCCGTTACGCTGTCAAGCAGGAAAACACCCTTCGGGTCAACCTCTTTGCCGGAAACGGTCTTAACATTTAATGCCCCGCAAATATTTACACCTTGCTCAATCGTATCGAATCCCCAGCCCTCGCGCTCGGAAAGGTGGCGGCGAATGCGGGCATCATCTTCTTCGTCACGCGGGATCATCGTTGCAAGATAGTAAAGCGGCAAATTGTTTTCTTGCGCCATGCTGCGGGCAAGCTCCTGTGCGTGATAGGATTTTCCGTTTTTGCAGCCGCCGCTGATAAAAATATTCATAGTTAAAAGAAGTTTCCTTTCTTTCGTTCGTCTAAATAGTCCGCGTCAATCGAGCCTTCTGCGAAGGTCGCCATGCCGTTCATCGCTGCGGCTGCAGCCTCTATAATTTTGAAGCTGATCGGACAGCCGCTGCCTTCGCCAAGGCGCATGCCGAGGTTGAAGAGAGGCTTGATGTTAAGTTCGTTCATTGCGATGAGATAACCCGGCTCGGTGCTTTGATGTGAGCCGAACATAAAGTTTACGGTCTTCGGTGCAATCCGAGACGCTGCCAGTGCGGCAACTGCAGAAATATATCCGTCGATTACAACCGGAAGTCTGTAATACGCTGCGCCGACAAAAGCACCGGTCATCGCACAAATATCGAAGCCGCCGACAGCAGCCAGAATCTCAAACACGGAAGCGTTTTTCAGCTTGGAAACTGCCTCTTCTACGATATGTATTTTTTTCGCAAGTCCAGCGTCATTGAGCCCGCCTCCGCGGCCTACGACTGTTTCCGCAGGGGTTCCTGTCAAAGCCGAAAACACACATGCACTGGTCGTCGTGTTTCCGATGCCCATTTCGCCGACACCGAAAATCCGATAGCCGGCATCCTTGACAGCCTTAGCGGCTTCAACCCCTGTGAGAAATGCTTCTTCGCATTGTTCCATGCTCATGGCAGGACCTTTTGCAAGGTTTGCGGTTCCGCGTCCGAGTGAGCGGTTGACAATCTTGCCGGCGAATTTGCCGTGTGCTTTTTCCGCACCGGAGACAAATTCCATTTTGTCCGTGTAGAAGACATCCGGAATTCCCATTTTAACGCCCATATCACAGACCAAAAGGTCAATGCCGAAATACTGCGCGAGTGCGCTTACTCCGGTAAAGTGACGCGTGAAGTTAATCGTCTGCGACAGCGTAACCGACTGAGGTGCTGAAGCGACGCCTTCCTCCACCACGCCATTATCTGCACTCATTATAACGACAGCTTGGCGGGTAACATCGTTTTTGACCTCTCCGGTGATGCCTGCAAGTTTGATTGAAATTTCCTCAAGCGTTCCAAGTGCTCCGGTAGGTTTCGCAAGAACCTCCTGACGCGCGGTGGCTTCTTTTACTGTCGAGTCATGCAGGCAACCGTTTTTTTCAACTTCTTTTAAAATCGTTTCGATTGCTGTATTCATTATGTCATAATCCTTTCGAAAAATATATATATTTGCGGCTGTGCAGCCATTCCAGGCATGCACGAGCGTCGCGGGCTTCGATTGTCAGCGTAACATCATCTTCGCAAAAATCATCAATCGCCGAAAATATGCTGTTCATATCCATGCTGCCGCGGTCAAACGCACTATGGCTGTCACCGGTGCCGTCGTTGTTATGGAGATGGAAATGCCCGATATGTGTGCCCAGAACTTCAATCCATTTCTCGACCGGAAGTTCCGGCGGAGTTGTCGCATTGGCGTGTCCGATATCGAGACAGAGCTTGATTGCCGGATGATCGATTTGCCTCATCATATCGAGCATCATATACGGCTCGTCTTCAAGCACGTTTTCCACATAAATCCGAAAGTCCGAGGGTTTGTCCGACATAAATTTCTGCCAGAACTCCGCACCCTTTTCTGCCTGCCAGCCTTTAAAATAGATAAACGGAAGCCAGCCGGTGTGAACAACCATCCGGTTGATGCCCAGCGCGGCAGCAGCCTCGTAGGCCTCGTTTAATCGTTCCATCCCCAGCTGCCTTGCACGGTAATCAATTGCCGCAGGATGGATTTCCGTAAACGGCCCGTGCAGAAAAAGTCCCGACGGTTCAGAAACTCCGGCAGCGGCAATGTCTTCGCGGATTTGTTCAAGCAGATTCCGGCGATTGGAAGGGTCAAGATCTTCCGATATGCAAGTATGATTGATTTCCAAACCGACGCCGAAGTCCTTGGCAACATTCAGAGCATCCTCGGAAAAAGTCGCAATAAAAAGTTTGTTTCTCATAAAAATTCCTAAATATACCGTTGATTTAATGCCTACATTCTATCATAACGGAGCGAAAAATAAAAGAGACGCGATTTGGGCTTTTTATAAAAATTTTGTGAAAGCGAATTTTCCTTTGATTCTCTTGAAAGCTAAAGTTTTTTTTGTTAAAATGAGGTATTATAGGAGAATTTTCAATAAAAGAAAAGGAATTGATGAAATGAGCAAAAAAATGCGAAGCAATATTCTGCTGCTGATAACAGCGGCAATCTGGGGCTCGGCATTCGTGGCGCAGAAGAGCGGAATGGACTATATCGGGCCTTTGACATACGGAGGAATCCGTACATTTATCGGTGGTTTGGCACTGATACCGGTGATTTTGTTCTTGGATAAAGGTAAATCCAAGACCGAGGTAAAGAAAACACCGGAAGAGGAAGCTGCCGAGAAAAAACTGTTGATTATCGGCGGAATCTGCTGCGGACTGGCACTTTTTGTGGCATCCACGCTTCAGCAATACGGCGTAAGCTACACGACGGCGGGCAAGGCAGGATTTATTACGACACTCTATGTTGTTATGGTTCCGATTTTTTCGGTTGTTCTTAGGAAGAAAGTCAGACCGATAATCTGGCTCTGCGTTTTGATGGGAGCGACGGGGCTCTATCTCCTTTGCATGACGGACGCGTCATTTAAGCTGCAGTTCGGCGACACGCTTGTGCTGCTTTGCGCGGTGGGATTTTCCGTACATATTTTGGTCATCGACTATTTTGCACCGAAGGTTGACGGTGTTAAGATGTCCTGCATCCAGTTCCTCGTGGCCGGTGCGATTGGCATTATCGGAATGTTTATCTTTGAAGAACCGAAGATTGATGCGATTTTGGACTGCTGGCTGCCGATTTTATACGCGGGCGTACTTTCCAGCGGCGTAGGATATACCCTTCAGATTGTAGCACAGAAGGATGCAGAACCGACGGTTGCGTCGCTTCTTATGAGCCTCGAGTCCGTATTTGCGGTTATTGCCGGAGCAATTATTCTGCACGAATCCATGTCGCCGAGAGAACTTCTTGGCTGTGCAGTAATTTTTGCGGCTGTAATTATAGCGCAGCTTCCGTCGAAGGAAGAGCGCAATGAAAGACGCTTAAAAGCGCAAGACAATTAGCTATTGAGGAGAGAAACGAATATGATAACAAGAGACGAAGCATATGAACTGCTGAAAAGATATAATAAGGAAGAGTTCCATCTTCACCACGGCAGAATGGTCGAAGGAACGATGCGTTACTTCGCAAAGAAATTAGGATATGGTGACGAAGAAGAATTCTGGGGAATTGTAGGACTTCTGCATGACATCGACTTTGAGATGTGGCCGGAAGAGCATTGCAAGAAAGCGCCCGAACTTCTGAGGGAAGCAGGCGTGGACGAAGATATGATTCATGCAATCGTCTCCCACGGATATGGCCTGTGCGTAGATGTAGAGCCGGAAAAAGAAATGGAAAAGGTGCTCTTCGCTTGCGACGAACTTACAGGTTTAATTGGTGCTGCGGCACTTATGCGTCCGTCAAAGAGCGTGCAGGACATGGAACTCAAGTCCTTAAAGAAAAAATTCAAAGACAAACATTTTGCGGCAGGCTGCGACAGGGAAGTCATCAAGAAAGGTGCGGAAATGCTCGGCTGGGAACTTGACGAGCTTTTGAGCGAAACATTGGAAGCGATGAAAACCTGCGAAGAACCTGCAGAATAACGAGGATAACAAATGGAAGCACTAAAACAAAGAATATTAAAAGAAGGCGTGGCACTCGGCTCAGACAGAATTAATGTGGATGGCTTCATCAACCACAAAATAGACACGGAATTCATGGATAAAATCGGTGCAGAGTTCGGAAGAAAGTTTGCGGGAGTACAGGTGGACAAAATCCTCACCGTGGAAGCAAGCGGAATTGCAATTGCGGTTGCGGCGGCACGCTACTTCGGATTTGCTCCGGTTGTGTTTGCGAAAAAAGCGGCTCCGAACACGATGACCGATGACTGCTATACTGCAGAGGCTTTTTCTTTCACGAAACAGAAGAGCAACATGCTTAGAGTTTCAAAGAAGCACCTTGAGAAGGGCGAAAAAGTCCTTATCATTGATGACTTCCTTGCACACGGGGAAGCATCCCTGGCTCTTTGCAAGATCATCGAGGAAGCGGGTGCAGAGGTTGCCGGCGTCGGAATCGTTATCAGCAAGGATTTTCAGGGCGGCAAAGCCCTGCTTGAGGAACAGGGATACAGAGTCGAAACTTTAGCATCTGTTTCCCGGCTTGAGAACGGTGAAATCACATTCGCATAATCGAATGTAAAATATAAAAGCACAAATCAATGTTCGGAATAACACGAACATTGATTTTTTTATTGAATAAATAGTAAAGAAATATTCGTATTTTCTATTGTTTTCTAAAATTTGCAGACTTATAATTTAGTTGCAAAAGGAAATTTTGTACAGAAAATGACGATATGATTTCAAAGAGGAGAAGAGAAAAATGAAAAAAGTTTTAAGTGTTTTACTCGTAATGGTAATGATTTTATCACTTGTAGCTTGCGGAAACAACGAAAGCAAGACTGACGGTGAGGTTTACAAAGTTGGTATGGTATGTATCGGTGACGAAAACGCTGCATACGACAGAAACTTCTACATGGCAGCTGACGCAGCGAAGGAACAGCTTGCTGCAAAGGGCATCAACATTGAATGGACTTATACATACAACCATCCGGAAGGTGACCCGGTTGCAACAGACAACAGAGAACTTGCAGAAATGGGATGCATCGCAGTGTTCAATAACTCCTACGGAATGGAACCGGCAATGCTTACGGTAGCTGCTGACTATCCGGATACAATTTTCGCAGGACTTACAAACGAAGCTTCTCAGAGAGATTCTTTAGAAAATACAGTTAACGCATTCCCAAGCGTATATGAAGGACGTTACCTTGCAGGTGTTGCTGCAGGAATGAAACTTCAGGAAATGATCGACAATGGCGAAATCAAAGCGAAAGACGCAGTTATCGGTTATGTAGGTGCTTACACATTCGCAGAAGTTATCTCCGGATACACAGCATTCTATCTTGGCGCAAAGAGTGTTTGCCCGAGCGTTACAATGATGGTTGAATTTATCGGTTCCTGGGGAGATCCTACGATGGAAGCAGCAACGGCTCAGGACTTAATTGACAGAGGCGCAGTACTGATTTCCCAGCACTCAGATTCCACAACTCCGGCAACAACTGCTCAGTCCGCAGGAAAGTTCCACGTTGGATACAACCTCGATATGACAGACGTTGCACCGGAAGCATCCCTGATTTCCTCCAGAATTGACTGGACAAACTACTTCGTATATGTAATCGAAACAATTGTAAACGGCGGAACAGTTGACCAGGATTACAAAGAACACGGATTTGCTGAGGGAGATGTAGCACTTACAACATTAAACGAAAGCATCGCAGCTGCAGGAACAGCTGACAAGCTTGCAGAAGTTGAAGCAGCACTTGCTGACGGTTCTCTTCACGTATTTGATACAGATACATTCACGGTAGGCGGCAAGAAAGCAACGAAGGGTCTTGTTGACATGGATGGCGACTTCCAGGGCGAAGAAGACTATAATGCAATCTTTGACGGATACTATCACGAATCCCACTTCAAATCAGCTCCAAGCTTCGACCTCAGAATCGACGGCATCAAACTGATCAACGAAGAATACTAAAAACAAGTCATTTGGAATATAGCCGAAAGGGGACTTTTAGGTCCTCTTTTGGCGTTTAAAAGGTCATATAGAATTTGGTAATATATTAATAGGAAAAGACAATGGAAAAAAATCATGCAGTGGAATTTAAAGGAATAACCAAGCGTTTTGGCAGCAATGTGGCCAACAATGCGGTTGACCTTTATCTTGACAAGGGCGTGATCATGGCGCTACTTGGAGAAAACGGCTCAGGCAAGACAACTCTGATGAATATGCTGGCCGGAATTTATTTCCCGGATGAGGGACAAATATACATCGACGGAAAGCCGGTGACAATCACATCACCAAAAGACGCTTTCGATAACAAAATCGGAATGATCCATCAACATTTCAAACTTGTTGATGTATTCACCGCAGCGGAAAACATTGTACTGGGTCTTGAGGAAAAAGGAAAACTTGACCGTAAAGTTGTTTCCGCAAAGGTGAGAGAAATAAGCGAAAAATACGGGTTTGAAATTGATCCCGATAAAAAAATATATGAAATGTCCGTATCGGAAAAGCAGACAGTTGAAATTATAAAAGTTCTTTACAGGGGAGCGGACATGCTCATCCTTGACGAACCTACGGCTGTTCTGACACCGCAGGAGACAAGAAAACTCTTCTCAGTACTCAGAACGATGCGAGATGACGGAAAAGCAATCATCATCATCACACACAAACTAAATGAAGTAATGGAAATTTCAGATGTTGTTGCCGTTCTCAGAAAGGGCGAACACATCGCTACGGTAAGAACACCGGAGACAAACGAAACCGAACTTACCGAAATGATGGTAGGACATAAGGTTTCCCTTAATATCGACCGGCCGGAGCCGGTAAATCCGAAACCACGCCTTACGATCGCAGGTCTTACCTGCCGTGACAGCGAAGGTGTTACAAAACTGGATGATGTTGGATTCATCGCATACAGCGGTGAAATTTTGGGAATCGCGGGAATCGCGGGAAGCGGACAGAAGGAACTTCTGGAAGCAATCGCAGGACTCCGCCGCGCGACACACGGTTCCATCATCTATTCACCGGAAGGCAAGGCACCGGAAGAACTCGTAGGCAAGAGCCCGATGGAAATCAAGGATGCCGGTGTTGCCTTGGCATTTGTTCCGGAAGACAGGCTGGGCATGGGGCTTGTAGGCGGAATGGGAATGACCGGAAACATGATGCTCCGTTCCTGGAATAAGGGAAAAGGCATTTTCATAGACCGTAAGGCTCCGGAAAAACTCGCAGAAAGTGTTCTCGAAAACCTTCAGGTTAAGACACCTGGAATCGATTATCCGATAAGAAAGCTTTCCGGCGGAAATGTTCAGAAGGTACTGGTAGGACGCGAAATCGCGTCCGCACCGTCGGTTCTGATGAGTGCCTATGCGGTAAGAGGTCTTGATATCAATACATCATACACGATTTACAATTTGATGACCGAGCAAAAAATGAAAGGCGTTGCCGTAATCTTCGTCGGCGAAGACCTTGATGTCTTGCTCGAACTTTGCGATAAGATTCTCGTTCTTTGCGCAGGTAAAGTATCGGGTCTTGTGGACGCAAGAACAACCACGAAAGAAGAAGTCGGAATGCTGATGACGCGTCTTGGCGGAAAGGAGGAAAACTAAATGAACGAAAAAACTCCTTTCATCAGAATTGCGAAAAGAGAGGACCTGCCTAAATCCAGAATTTGGATGATAAGAACGATCGCATTTGCTGTCGCAATCCTCCTTGGTGCATTGATTTTCCTTATTGCCGGAACAAATCCGTTTACGGCATACGGAACCATTCTCGCAAGTTCACTCGGCAAAATCACAGGAATCAGACAGGTGATAAAAATTGCCGTTCCGCTTCTTGGAACCGCACTCGCGCTTGCTCCGTGTTTTGCAATGAGATTCTGGAACATCGGCGGCGAGGGTCAGATTACAATGGGAGCTGTTGCGGCAAGTTTCTTTGCACTCAACTTTGCAAAAACCATTCCTTCACCGATACTGCTCCTGCTCATGGGAATTTTCGCTATGGTATTCGGTGCAATGTGGGCGGCGATTCCTGCAGCTTTTAAGGCACGCTGGGGAACCAACGAAACTTTATTTACACTTATGATGAACTACATAGCAATCGGCATCGTAGGCTGGCTTCAGGGCGGACCTTGGGAAGGAAAGCCGGGTTCGCAGATTATTCCGCTGTTTGACTCCGCTGCGGTGCTTCCGCAGGTGCTCGGCGTACATTGCGGATGGATCATCGTATTGCTTTTGACCGCATTTATGTTTGTATATATGAACTACACCAAGCAGGGATACGAAATCGCTGTTTTGGGTGAATCCGAGAACACCGCACGCTATGCAGGAATGAATGTGACCAGAGTTACGCTCAGAACTGCATGCATTTCGGGAGCAATCTGCGGACTTGTGGGATTCATGGTATGTTCGGGAGCGAACATGACTCTGTACTCGGATGTTGCAGACGGAGTCGGATTTACGGCAATCGTTGTATGCTGGCTCGCACAGTTCAATCCTTTTGCGATGATAGCAATTTCACTGCTTCTTGCGGTGTTGGACAAGGGAGCAAGCGGACTGCAGACAAGCCTTAGGGTTCCTGCTTCGATTTCGGACATCATTACAGGCATCATACTTCTTTGCATGCTTGCCTGCGAATTCTTCATAAATTATAAATTGATTCTTCGCGAGCACAGCGGGAAGGAGGTGTGCTGATGGACTTTAATATTATCGGCTTGATAAGAGCTGCTGTTTTGAACGGCACCCCGCTTTTGTTCGGTACATCCGGAGAAATCCTGACGGAAAAATCCGGAAACCTCAACCTCGGAGTGGAAGGCCTCATGTTCATGGGTGGCGCGTTCGGCCTTTGCGGAGCGTTCCTGTACGGACATGCTGCAGGTGACAATGCAATCGGTGCTGTTGCTGTGATCATTGCGCTGCTTACATCGTTTGCGGCAGGAGTTATAGGATCCCTGATTTTCAGCTTCTTGACGATTACATTGAGAGCAAATCAAAATGTAACCGGTCTTGCGCTTACGATTTTCGGAACCGGCGTCGGACAGTTCGTAGGCGAACTGATGAGAATCAAAGTCGGCGGCAATGTTACCGTAAGCAATGCACTCAAGGATGCGTTTGCAAACTCGGTACTTCCGGAATTCCTGCAAAACATCCCGGTTATCGGACCAATCTTGTTCAGCTACAACTTCTTTGTATATCTTGGATTTGCGATTGCCGTCGCAATGGCGTATTTCATGAGCAAAACTAGATCAGGACTGAGCCTTTGTGCAGTAGGCGAATCGCCGGCAACGGCTGATGCTGCGGGAATTAACATTACAAAATACAGATACCTTGCCACTACAATCGGCGGCGGAATATCCGCAGTCGGCGGAATGGTATATACGATGACAATCGCGGGAAGCGTTTGGAACCACAACGGACTTTCCGGAGAGGGCTGGGTTGCGGTAGCACTCGTAATCTTCTGCCTCTGGAAACCTATGAACGCACTTTGGGGTTCCGTTCTCTTCGGAGGACTTCTGATCCTTTATCTCAGGCTTCCGATTCCGTTCCTGCCTACGCAGATTTACAAGGTTGTGCCGTATATCGTAACAGCAATCGTTCTTGTAATCGTATCTATGAGACAGAGACGAGAGGACCAGCCTCCGCAGAATCTTGGACTGAACTACTTCCGTGAAGAGCGGTAGTTTCAAATAAACAAACAAAAGAGAGAGGAAAAGCACAATGGACAAATTTTTCAAAATCACAGAGCACGGTTCAACAGTAAAAACTGAAATTATCGCCGGACTCACAACATTCTTCGCAATGGCTTACATTATCTTTGTTAATCCTAACCAGGTAACCGGTTTCACGGAAGGTTTGGGAAATATATGGAACGCAGTATATGTAGCATCCATATTGGTTGCAACAATCGGCACACTGCTCATGTCACTGTATGCGAAAATGCCTTTTGCACAGGCTTGCGGAATGGGACTGAACTCCTTCTTCTTCGTAAGCTTCGTTCTTCCGCAGGTGATTTCCGGCGGCGACTGCGTGCAAGGCTATCAGGCAGGTCTTGTTATCATCCTGCTTTCCGGTATCATATTCTTGTTCCTTTCCATTACAGGTGCAAGACAGTATATCGCAAAGGCAATGCCGGAATGCCTCAAAAAAGCAATTCCCGCAGGAATCGGTCTTTTCATTACGTTTATCGGATTCCAGAATGTAGGAATCATTCAGGCAAATCAGTACACTTTAACACAGTTCGTTGACATTCACGGTGCAATCAACGGAGAAGGTGGAATCATGTCCGTCCTTCCTGCACTTCTTGCCCTTCTTGGCTTCCTGATTATCGTCGTTCTCGGAAAGCTGAATGTAAAGGGAAACGTACTTCTTGGAATTATTGCAACGGCAATTCTTTACTACCTTGTAAGCGGTACGACTCCTTCCTTTGACATCACGCAGATCGGACAGTCGTTCAAAGACTTTACTGAGATTGGTGTTGTGGGAGTATTCAAAGCTTCTTCATGGGAACACGCATTCAGCCCGCAGTTCGTAGGCGGAGTTTTCAGTGCTATCATGTACATCATCACTTTCTGCCTTGTTGATATGTTCGACACGATTGGAACCTTATACGGAACCGCTTCCCAGGCTGACCTCATGGACGAAAACGGCGACCCAATCAACCTTGACCAGTGCATGGCATGCGACTCCATCGCAACCGTTACAGGTGCAGTTCTCGGAACATCCACTTGTACGACATTCGTTGAATCCGCATCCGGCGTTGCTGCAGGAGGAAGAACCGGTCTTACATCTCTTGTTGTTGCATGCTGCTTCTTCGTATGTCTTTTCCTGACACCGCTTGCAAGCATCGTTCCTGCATGTGCAACAGCACCTGCCCTCATTTATGTAGGTGTTCTCATGCTCGGAAACTTCAAGAATGTTGAAATGACAGATTTAAAGTCGGCAGCGCCTGCATTCCTTACACTGATTATGATGCCTCTTACATACTCCATCGCAAACGGTATCGGTATCGGCTCCATCGCTTATACTTTAATTGCTGTTTTCACAGGTGAATTTAAGAAGAATGACATCATGGTTGCAATTATCGGATTGTTATTCTGCATGAAGTTCATCTTCATCACGATGTAGAAATTCTCTTTGAAAAAAATATATTACCAAACGAAGCGAGCGTCCCTTTCCGGGGCGCTTGTTTCTTGTTGAAATCCTTTTTCGGAAAGTGTATAATAAGGGGAGAACAGACATAGAAAGGAAGACGCATATGTTTTACGAAATGACGATAGCAGGACACAAAAGGCAGCTGCCTTTGTTCAAAGTAACCGATGACTTATATATCGGAGCATTCATTATGTTCAGCGATGTTGAAATTACAGTTGCATCTGCAGGTGAACTTCTCAAGAAAGCTCCGGAATTTGATATTCTGGTGACCGCAGAAGCAAAGAGCATTCCGCTGATTCACGAAATGGCAAGACAGGCGGGAGTCAACGATTATGTGGTTGCACGCAAAGGCCCGAAGATTTATATGGATAACATCATTACAACGGAAGTTGATTCTATCACAACCGATCACATTCAGACACTTTGCATCGGTCAGAAGGAAATTGACTTAATCAAGGGAAGAAGGGTTCTTATCGTGGACGATGTAATCAGCACGGGCGAATCCCTGAAGTCCATTGAGAATCTGGTTGAAAGAGCCGGAGGAAACATTATCGGCAAGATGGCAGTTCTCGCAGAAGGCGCGGCGGCTGACAGAGACGATATTATTTTCCTCGAAAAACTTCCTGTATTTAATGCGGACGGAACGGTTAAGGAGTAAAAAATGTTTTTATATATCCCTTTTATATGCATCACGCTCGGTGCGGTGATAAACTGGAAAGGGCTGCCTGACAAGGCACTTAAGGTCTCCGACATTTTGATGAATGTCGCACTTTTTGCGCTCATGGCGGTGATAGGCCTTAATATCGGGCTGTCCGATACGGTTATGAAAAATTTGGGAAGCATTGGTGTTAAATGCCTCCTTATTTCGTTTGCCGCAATTTGGTGCAGTGTGGGTTTAACCGTACTTTGCGAGAAGACGGTTATGCCGCTTGAGAAAATCAGGCTGCAGCTCCTGGCGGAAAAGAATTCGGAGGATGTCCTTGAAGAGGCAGCCTCCGAGGAAAAAGGAGGGCTTCCTACCCTGCTTATTACCATGCCGGCATTTATAGCGGTGGGCATTTTGGCAGGGTATTACCTGGTGCCGAAGGGCGAGAATGCCTGGCTTGACACCGCACTTACGGTTTCGCTGATTTTCCTTTATACAGGGGCGGGCGTTATGCTCGCATCGAATAAGAGCGTGTTCGTGTACATAAAGAAGCTGGGGCTTAGGATTCTGTTCCTGCCGCTTTCGATTTTTATCGGCTGTATTCTCGGCGGATTTATAGGAGGAATGCTTCTCCATGTACCGCTGAAGTGGTCGGTTCTTTCGGCAAGCGGAATGGGATACTACAGCCTGACCGGGGCATTCCTGACCGAAGCCTACGGCATTGAGGCCGGCGTTTACGGCTTTATTGTGAATGTCTCACGGGATGTGTTCACAGTTGCACTTTTGCCGCTCCTCATGAAGATAAGCAAAGGCAGTGCAATCGCATCGGGAGCGGGCGGATGCATGGACACCATGCTGATTCCCGTAAGCAAGGCAGTCGGCCCGGAGCTTGGGCTTGTTGCCTTGATAAGCGGAACCATTACAACCCTCGCGGTACCGTTTATTCTCCCTATCGGGGTTTCATTGTTTGGATAAGGATGCACTAGATGCCCGAAACTTACGAAAATGTAAGGATCGGGCTGTTTTTGTAAGGAAAGAACTGTTTTGAGATGAGAGAAGATGTGTTACAATAAAGAAAAGGGGGGAGATGAGATGCTGAAAAAAGTCGTACGAAGAATCATACTGCTGATACTGATGCTTGTGGCTGTCACCGGAGGGGCGGTGGTAGTAAACGGATATGAAATATACAAAGACGCGGTCGGCAAGGTGCCGGTCAGCGATAAAATCGCACAGATACAGGAAAAGGAACACTACACGAAGTTTGATCAACTTCCTCAGCGGTACATAGATGCGGTTATTGCAGCGGAGGACCGCCGTTTTTTTAAACACCACGGGTTTGATATTCTGGCGACCGGAAGGGCCATGTGGCATAACATGGAGGCAGGAAGCCTTATCGAAGGAGGAAGTACGATCACGCAGCAGCTCGCCAAGAACATGTACTTTTCGCAGGAAAAGAAGTTTACGCGCAAGGTAGCCGAGGTGTTCGTATCAAACGATATCGAGAATCTCTGTGACAAGGAAACGATTTTTGAACTTTATATAAATTCCATCTACTTCGGCTCCGGGTACTATACCGTGTACGACGCAGCACATGGATATTACGGAAAAGATCCGGCAGACTTGAATGATTATGAATGCACGATGCTCGCAGGCGTTCCAAACGCTCCGTCGGTATATTCGCCCGATGTAAACCCAAAACTTGCCGAAGAGAGAAGGCAGCAGGTTCTGGAATGCATGGTGGAAAACGGATATATTGAAGAAGGGGAGCTTCAGTAGAAAAGCCGTCATGCAGCCCGGACTTTCGGCATAGAATATGTCAGGGAGGTCGGGAAATGGCTGAATACATTGTAAACGGGTATGCGTATCCGTCAATTTCAAAGGAGACTTTAGAATGGTGGCTGCCCAGACTTTCGTGGGTGGCTGCTTTCAGTTATGGGTTTACAGAGGACGGGAACTTGATTAATCTCGAGGATGCAAATCTGATAATACCCGCAACCGAGGCAGGGGTAAGACCAATGATGGTTTTGACGCCTTTGGATGCGGATGGAAATTTTAACGACAACATAGCAATTCGCGTCTTTGAAAATCCGGATGCACAGCAAAACCTCATAGATAATATTGAAGCAAATATCAAAAACAAAAATATGGGCGGTGTTGATTTTGATTTTGAATATCTCGCGGCCGATTATGCGGATGACTATGTGGAACTTGTAGGCCGCACAAGAGGAAGACTTCGCCCTCAGGGTTATTTGACAACGGTCGCACTTGCACCGAAGGTCAGCACGGATCAGCCCGGGTTATTGTATCAGGGACACGATTATGCGGGCATGGGGCAGGCCGCCGACTACTGCCTGCTCATGACATACGAATGGGGTTATACCTACGGACCCCCGCTTCCTGTATCGCCGATTAACAGCGTACGCAGAGTGCTTGATTACGGGGTTACGCAAATTCCACCGGAAAAAATCCTCATGGGAATGAGTAATTACGGGTACGACTGGAGGCTTCCGTTCGTGCAAGGCGAGTCTAAGGCGGAAAAACTCACAAACTATCAGGCACTCGCCCGGGCGGAATATTACGGTGTGGATGTTCAATACGATGAAGAGGCGCAGGCACCGTTTTTTACCTATACGTCCCCGGACGGAAGCGAACACATCGTATGGTTCGAAGATGAAAGAAGCTGGCGGGCAAGACTTGCTTTGGTTGAGGAATACGGCCTTGCCGGTATAAGCATTTGGAACATTATGCATATCTTTTACGGTGGGATTTGACTTTACAAAGCCGCTAAATGAGGGTAGAATAGTAAAAAATGAGATTACAGAGGATAATTATGGACAACAAACCGGAGAATAAATTTAAAGAGAACATTATTTTAGTTGTATTGGGAGTGACCCTGCTTGTTGCGCTATTGAACATAAAGACGGTAGCAAGTGCGGCAGGGACGCTGATAGGGTTGGTTATGCCGCTGATTGCAGGGGGAATAATAGCATTTATATTGAATGTGCCGATGAATTTTTTCGAGCGCAAGATCGACTGGCTGGATGACAAATATCACTGCAAGCCGCTGAGACGCGCCAAAACCGCGGTAAGCCTGATTGTGACGCTCATCCTTTTCGTCCTTTGTGCCACTTTTATCGGAAACGTTATTTTCCCGAATCTGGTTGACTCGGGAAAAAAGATTGCCGAAATCGTCAAGGACAATTATCAGTCCTGGATTGCGATTGCGGAGGGTTACGGATTCGACATGAGCTATATCAGCAGCTGGATGGATAAGCTGGACTGGGACAGCATGCTTACAAGCCTTAAAGAACACAGCGGGGAAATCCTTTCTACTGCAGGACAGGCGGCAAACAGCGTATTTGGCATGGTTGCAAACATCCTGTTTGGATTGATTTTTGCGATTTACATTCTGCTCAACAAGAAAAAACTAGGTAAGCAGGCAAAACAGCTCGCCTATGCTTATTTGAAGAAGCCTTGGGCAGATGAAGCATGCGATATCGCGAGCCTTTCCTATAAGACATTCTCGAACTTCTTGTCGGGGCAATGCCTTGAAGCGGTTATTTTGGGCATGATGTTCTTTGTAACGCTTTTCGTTGGAGGATTCCCTTACGCCGGCACGATTTCAGTCGTTATCGGATGCATGTCGCTGATTCCGTTTGTGGGAGCGTTTATCGGGCTTGTTTTCGGGGCTCTTCTGCTTGCGGTTGTGAACATCAAGCAGGCGTTTTGGTTCATTGTCATCTTCTTCATTATACAGCAGATTGAAGGACACATCGTATATCCGAAAGTAGTGGGAAGCTCTGTGGGACTTCCGGCACTGTGGACACTGCTTGCGGTTGTTGTGGGCGGTAAGGTGTCCGGCGTGTTCGGAATCATCCTGTTCATACCGCTGTTTTCTGTTATATATGCACTCGTCAGACGGAGCGTGTACAGCAGACTCAGAAGGAAGGGAATCACCATATCGGAGTGATACCGGATGGCTTTGTGAAACTCCTTGGTGCATTTTCTGCTATTTTGCCGGCATTTTGCGAATCTTTTCGTTGCAATTGTGCAGAAGATGTTGTATAATATTGAATGTTCGATAGGCGGAAATGCTTGACGCTTTCTGAACATCCGATTCGCGGTCGTGGCGGAATTGGCAGACGCGCACGGTTCAGGTCCGTGTGGGAAACCATGGGGGTTCGAATCCCTTCGACCGCACCACGTCGCAGCAAACTACGCTGCTATCAAAAACCGGCTTTAGGCCGGTTTTTTCATGCGCTCCGTTGCTGCTCCTTTTCCCCAAAAAGCTCACGCTTTTCGGGGACCCCGATAAAAAGAGGTGGATGTCTGTTTGTTTTCATACGAAAACAGGAGGGATTCGAACCCGTGAGGGCATGAGCGTAATTCGAATGTCCGGTGAACATTCGAATAGCGAATGGTCCGAAGGCGACCGGGCGGAAGCCGAGGAGGCAGCCTTTGTATGGCAGCATGGCGAAAAAAACGCTAAAAGGTGATGAAATAGCTGAAATATTAAACAGAGAAACTGCAAAGTGGGTGCAAACTTTGCAGTTTCTCTGTTTTTGCAAAGAATTTTCAAATAATTCTGATTTTTGTAACGTTTTCGCTGCCGTATCAAGAAGTGGAAAGCATAATGCGATTACTTTGTACAGAAACCGAATTAGAAATGTATTGTTTTTTCTCGTATATTTTCATATAATAACGATAGGAAAAGTTTTACTTGAAAGCAGTATGACGGTTTATGAAAAGAAGGAGTATTATGCAGCAGAGAGATATCAAACTCATGGCCCATACAATTTTAGAGCAAGGTCATGTTGAAAATGATTATATCGAATATAAAAAGTCGGCAGCATCAAAAGATAAAATATTAAAAACAGCCTGTGCATATGCCAATAATTATATGAATCGAGAAATCGGATTGATTTTTATTGGCGTTGAAGAAGTGGATGACAAGGCAAGTGGGGAAAAGGCAATTCCAAAGAGGCCGATTGTGGGAGTCAAAGAAGCCCTAATTGAAAGTACAGAAAATTCTTTGAAGCAACTACTTGCAAATGTGCATCCAAATATTCGCTATCATCTCATTACGGATGAATTAGATGGGAAGTACTATATTATTTTAGCAATAGAACCGGGAAACGCAGGACCATATAGGACAAGCGATAAAGCGGAAAAAGATAAGTCAATTGCTTTAAAAGCAGGAAGATATGTACGAATTCGGAGAGATTCCATATTACCAAATACGACGCAAGAATTTGAACTATTAAAAAAATTTGCGAATTATTCATTTAGCTCAAATCTCAATGAGACTGCCACTCTTGATGATTTGAGTTATGAGTACATGAAAGAGTACCTTGTTGCCACCAATGCAAAAGAAGATATAAAAAATCTTTCGAAACTGGATATGGCCAAAAGTATGGGCTTAATCAGTGAAAGTGAGTATGGTGGATACAGAGCAAAGAATTTTGCGGTATTGATGTTTGCAGATCAGCCAGATAATTTTATCCCTGATGCACATGTGGAGATCATTCGAGAAGTGACCAATACCGACAAGATGGAAGCGAAAATCTTCGCCGGGCCTATATGGATACAGGCCAAACAGGTCAGCAGGTATTTTCAAGAGACAATACAGGCATCCTATACCATTCGCGAAGAAGATAAAATTGAACACCGCATTGTATATAACTGGCCATTAACCACTTTTGAGGAGCTGGCGACAAACTGCATTTTGCATAAAGCATATGATTCCCCCAATTATATAGGAATTTATGTATACCACGATAGAATTACCTTTGTGAATCATAACAGGCCGTTACCTCCTGTGACGATTGAAGCCTTAAACAGAAACCGAAGTTTCGATGACAGAAAATATTTGAATCCGGAGTTAAAAAATATGTTCTTTGCACTGAATTTAATTGAGTCTTATGGCTCTGGAATTCGACGTGCAAAAGATGCTTTGCGAGAGAATCAATCGCCTGAGCTGTTTTTTCTTCCTGAGAATGATGAAGATGACTACACGATGGCAGTCGTACCGATCAACAAAGAATTCGTAGAAATTCGTAGCAAAGAAGATTCGACCCCGAGAACGACCCCGAGAACGACCCCGAGAACGACCCCGAGAAGATTGAACGAAGAAGGACAGAAAGAGCTGCAAAAGAAAGTTTTCGAATCCATACAGGATAACGACAAAATTACAAGGACACAACTTTCGGAAAATCTGAAAGTTAGTATGTATGCGGTAAAAAAAGCGATTGCGGCCTTAGAAAGAAATAATTATATTTCCTTTGAAGGAAATAGCAAGCATGGTCGCTGGGTGATTCTTAAGCAACTTAAATCAGAAGAATAGCAAATATTATGCAAACCTCTGCCAAATCAGCAGGGGTTTTTTATTGGCAAAACATCAGGAAACTGAAAACGAATCAGCCCACTCCTAATATTTATTATATTTTGAGGGGAGAAATCTCCTCAAGACCGGCTCCCCGGTGCCTACTTGCATCGGGGAGATTGGTAAACTTATAAAAATTTTACTCAGCTTGGAAAAGTTCAAAGGCTACTGCTTCAACAATGCTGCTCAGCAGGCAACCCCGAGAACGACCCCGAGAACAACCCCGAGCCTTTTAGCCCAAAATCGCAGCTGCATCTGACAGGAGGGTGAACGATTGGAAGTTGAAAATAGCAGGGGTGAACGAAAAGGTGAATGATCGGGTGAACGATCAAGGTGAACGATTAACGGCTTAGTCATATAAATAAAAAAGAAAACAAGAAAATCCTCTGACAAAAATCGGGGGATTTTTTATTGGAAAACTGGAGAAAGTGTTATGAAAAACGAAAAGAAGAAAGAAACTGAAAAGGCCATGCGCCTTGCCGCGCACCTTTACTGCGAGAACCTTTTGAACATGCTTTTGGAAATCAGGGTGATCACCGAAGAAGAATATGTGCGGATCAAAGCCGCAAACGCTGTATTTTACAAGGCTTCAGATGAGAATTGTATAAAAATATAATCATTGCAAATAACGCTGGATGTATTTGAACTTCTATGGTGCGGAACTGTGCGGTCATACAATAGGTGATTCAATAAGGTAAAGAATATTGTTATAAAATTGATCAACAGATTGATGAGTAATAGGATTATTTGTTAAACACAAGATTAGAAAGTGGGTGAGGTGCATGTCAATTAATGTTTTTGAAAAATTCTTGATAGAAAAAATTGAAATTTTCAAGTCTGCGTTTGCTGAAACAGCAGAAGGCGTTTTTTTAATGATGATGGAAAACTGATACATCCGGGAGAATTCGGGAGATATAGAGAAAATATATGCAAACAATTCCTCAAATTCGTTACACCCGCAAGGTTGGATATTGGTACGGGTTTTATCATTAACACATCAAATAAGGTAAGCCATCAGTGTGATATCATTATCTATGATGCTCAGCATACGCCACTACTGGAGTCAGAAGAGAAACAATTTTTTTCCCTGTTGAAACTATTGCTGCAGTTGGAGAAATAAAGTCTGTTTTAAGCAAAACGACACTATCAGAAGCTATTCAAAAATTAGCGCAAGTGAAAGTTTTAAGAGAAGAAGTAAAGCACCCAGTAATTATAAAAAAAGACCATGATGGTAATAACTACGACCCAAGAAATAATCCATATGATCAAATTTTTACTTTTATTGTGTGTAAGAAGTTAAGCTTTAATATTTCAAATTTATCCACAGAAATAAATAAATTGTATGGAGATTCCACCGAATATAGACATAGACATAATCTGATATTAAGCGTCGAAGATGGACTCTTGGCGTATTGCGACAACAATGGTAAAACAATGATGTATCCTGTGATGGGCAATACAAAGCTGAAAAATAGATTTGTTGAACCGGGAGAAAACCAATATGTTCATCTTAAACAGTTTGCATCATATCTATTCATGGGAACAACAAGTGCGACAATTTTGTATCCAAAGCTTTCTGATTACATGGGTACAATTGCTGGTGGATATAATTATGATGAAAAATGCGAAGATACTGAAGTTGGATTTTAGTAAAAAAATTTAGAAAAAATATGCGACAAAATCGATTGAAACACTTTGTGCAATATAGTAGAATATATAGAAAAATTGAGTAATGGAAAGATTTTTTTGTGGACTTTGTTTATGGAAAATGCAAGTTCAACTACTTGCCATAAAAAGTTGAGCCTGAGCCACGGGGGTTCGAAAAGGTCATCGTCCACAAAACAAAAAGACATCCATTGGGATGTTTTTTTGTTTTCATACGAAAACAGGAGGGATTCGAACCCGTGAGGG
>ULSS01058404.1_pt1 | contig 43257 bp, 47 predicted proteins | sample 1956901 | NCBI WGS metagenome assembly ULSS01 (sample SAMEA4835714, study PRJEB28245) | human gut metagenome | biome: gut microbiome; material: fecal sample | place: Denmark | collected 2008
AAAAAAGAAATTCGGGAAATCTATAAAAGCGAATGGGCAGGCAAAGACGGTCTTATGGTTCATAAGATCGACGATGTATACTGGATTTATTATTGCAACAGGAACAGTAAGAAGGATGCAGATATCAGTATTTGTTTAGAAGGCAGTAAACTTGTGATGAACTGCTATGACAATGCAAAATCCTTATTTGATATCGAACCATTCTGCTGGAAGCTCTTTGCGGTAAAATCACCGGTTACGATCGAGCAGGTGGAAATCATTACGGGTGACGACAGGCAAACTGTAAATGTTTAAGGAGGAAAAGAAAAGCAGATAATGAAACGAAGAATAATCGGTAAACTTACACTTTGTCTCGCAGTCCTTTTACTTACGGCCGGACTTACCGGCTGCGTCGGGAAATCTTTGCCGGAGGGGCTGATTGGAGAATGGACGTGTGAGAAGTTCGCATCGGACGGAACAACGGCGACGGACTTCTACGCCTTGTATATTGAAAAGAATGGAAAGTTTAGTCTATACGATACCGTAGGAAATCCGGGCATTTCCGGCAAAATGACGCTGAAGAGTACTGAAGAAGATGCAGTGATGGGAACCGTAACGGTGTCCTGCAACAGCGATGATTTTGATCCGCCGCTGTGCTGGGATATGCAGGAGAGCGATGAATGGGAGCTTCTGCAGAGCGGTGACGGAGCAGTGAATTTTACAACAGAGATGCTTGAAGACGAAGACGTTGGAATTTGGAGAATTTATGATTTTTATGCGGAGAAAGAGTCAATGATAATGGAACCATTCACGAAAACGGCATCGGCGGTGATGTGGATGATGCTATGACATCGTGAGTAGATGCCAAAGAGGGGATTTTTATATGAGTACACATAATCATATTTTATATGCAATCGAATCTTTTTACTAATTTTCGGAGAGGCGGGCAAATGGGTCAAAACATTGTATTGATTATTATCATCATTGCGATGATTGTCGACATTTTTTTAAATTTAAAAAGTGGCGTGACGCAGGGCTTGAATCAAAAAGTTCAGATTGCTTTCAGCATCGTTGTTGCACTGTTCTGTATTCTGCTTTTGCTGTAAAGGAATCATTTGACCACATAGATGTTTAATGATATATCACAGATGGGAAAGATTATTCTCGCTTTTAAAAGAATAACATGCTATAATAACATTAGGTCTTATCCGACCGGGCCATACGCGGGCAGATAACGCGCAAGGATGACAGCGGTGAATTCCGCATTGTACCTCGCGCGTTTTTTTATTGGAACAGGCGCGTGAGTACATCGTTAAAATTTATGCTATTAAGAAAGCGAGGTACATCATGAACCAAAAAGAAATCGTATTGTTTGAAACAGAAGACAATGAAATTAAGCTCGAAGTTCCAGTAAATGAAGAAACGGTATGGCCTAATCGCCAGCAGATGGCAGAACTTTTTGACAGAGATGTCAAGACAATCGGCAAGCATATAAACAATGCACTGAGAGAAGAATTGGATGAGTCAACTGTCGCAAATTTTGCGACAGTTCAAATGGAAGGCAACCGGAAGGTTGAACGAAATATTGAATTCTATACACTTGATGTCATCATTTCTGTCGGCTATCGCGTAAAATCAAAACGCGGAGTCTGGTTTCGCAGGTGGGCAAATTCAGTATTTAAGCAGCACACCTTCTGTATTTCGTGACGAAGAATCACAGCTTCCTTGACGGGAACAAAAGAATTGCGGCAACCATGTTTCTGTATTTTCTCGACCGAAACGGCGTGCTGTTCGCAGAAGGCGAGAAACTGATTGATGATCACACTCTGGTTGCGCTGACAATTATGATTGCCGAATCAAAGCCGGAAGAAAAGGAAATGATGATTACCGTGATTATGAATTGCTTGTCGTAGACATTTGACTACATAGACATTTAATGATATAATTTGCATATAAAATATAAGGAGGCTTAGAAAAATGTTGGCATTACAGGAATCAATAAGACCTTCTGCTGATTTAAGGAATCATTATAATGATATATCAAAGCAGTGCAGGGAAAATAAAGAAGCCGTGATTATCACGGTAAACGGAAGAGGCGACACGGTTTCTCTTTCGTATGAAGAGTACAAAAATATGAAGAATCGGATTGAGCTTCTCGAGATATTAACTGAGGCAGAGGAAGATGTAAGGTGTGGCCGCGTTGCCCCAATAAACGAAACATTTGATGACTTGAAGAAGGTTCTTCAGGAGATTTAATTATGAAATATAATGTTATACGAACCGATACAGCTGATGCGGGCATTAGGAAGATTATTCTTTACATTGCACAGAATTTCGAAAAAGAGATTGCGCTGGAGAAGCTCGTTATGCTTGAAAGAAGGATTTTGGAATTAGGCGACAATCCATATATCGGAACGGAACCGGCATATCTCGTTCTTAAACGCCAAGGATATAAGGTACTCATTTTGGAAAAAGACTTGGTGTTTTACAAGGTCGATGAAGCTGAGAAGAAAGTTATTGTGTATGCAGTCGTGGATCAAAGGCAGGAATATTTGAACATACTCCGCGGACTGTAGTGCTTAAAATAAAAATTTTAAAAAATGTATGTCCAAAATTCACCCCTTCGGTTGTTATTATGGTTAGAGGATAAATCTTCTAAGTATAAATCGAAAAGGAGGTGAATTTTGTATGAGGAGATTTTTTGCAATATGCCTCGCAATTTCGCTGATGTTAAGCCTGACAATTGCTTCTGCACAAGCACAGGATGTAAGTGTTATGGCGGACAATTACAGAACAGCAAATGCGACAATCAGTATAAGTAATGGCGTGGCAAATGTAATATGTATTTTTTTGTTTTCATCATCAATGGCTTTTGCTGTAGAAAAGTCAAATGATATGTATATTGAAAGAAATTTTGCGTATACAGAGGATCAGATAAATGGTGTTAATTTCAGAGATATTAAAACCCATATTAATGATGATAAAAACATTGAAATTAAAAAAATGATAAACGAAAGTAAAAATCTTACCTGTTTTTTAGATGAAATTGCATTGAAAGGGGAAAAGCTAATCGGTATTGGCTCTGCTACGGCATATTTTGACAAAGAAAAAGGCGACAAACCATTAACGGTGCATGAAATGGCAGTAAATAGTGGCAGTGGTGAAAAGAGTAAGAAAGGCAATCTTACAATATATACTGTTGCAACAATTGGAGACGGAGGATTACATGCATACACTTATGCCGAATGGAAATCCGGAAGTGGAAGTGGAAATACAACACGAGCAACTGGAGATGATAAAATATCAATTACCGCACAAAAATCGGGGTTAACGGTTGTTAATAGCGGCTTCTCGGCAAATACAGAAAATGGAAATGCATTATCTTCAAAACGATATCATCTTGAAGCACTAGAGTATACTTCTGTTGTTTTCAGTTTTCAGGAGTATGATCCAGTTGATAGTGGGAAAAATGTGAATTTCGCTGTTGCAGGGGCTACATACAATGGAAAAGTGTCCACAGGTCTTCCATATAATTGTGTAAGTAATTATGTACATACATGGAGAGATGTAGATGTCTCTTTTTCAATTGGTCCGACATCTTGCTCAGCAAACCTTACAGGCGTCAATTATGCATGGAAACTCACGAGCTATCTGCCTATAACACAAGGTGTGTAATTCAGGGGAAGTGCTTATGAAAAAAAGAACCGCCGTGCTTGTAATGATAGCTGCTATTTGCTTCATATCTTTTGTTTGTATGAAAAATATTTTTTGGACAGAAACAGAAAATATAGAAAGCATCGAAATAGACGCTAGGCTTACGCAAAAAATTCCGAATACCTATACGGCTTACACATGTGTAAAAGATTTATCATTACGACATGAATCAGATGAGACAAGACAGGCTACGGCATTTCTTTTTTCATCAAAAGAAATGGATGATTTTGTTTATGCATTTTATCTGGGAGAAGACTTTGTAATGGGCGGCAAGCCTATACTCGATGCAAATAATCCAATTTCCTTCGAGCGTACTAAAATCGACGACACAGAAATTATATTATTCTTTTCTAAAGGAAATGTCGAGGGAGGCGAAGCAATATTCGAGGACAATGATGGTAATATTTTAAAGCAAATCATGCTTGTAAATGAACCAATGATACAAATCCTCGAGGAAAGAGAGCTAATTCGAGCAACTGTTTGCAAGATTCGCATGGGCTAAAGCCTATTGTTCGGTGAGCATAAAAATTGCATGTCCAAAACCCACCGATTCGGTTGTTATTATGGTATAGAAGGGGAAAATCGGTCGTCAGATGTACTGCTATGGCTTTCATTTGACGATATAGGCATTAAATGATATGATTCTTTTATAAGACACTAAGAAGGAAAGCGAGAGAAAAGGTGCTGCCATTTTATCTACAACTGCTGGAAACAGAAGGCGAAAAACAGAAATTTGAAAGACTTTACGAAAGATATCGCAGGCTGATGCACTGGATTGCGGTACGGATTTTGCAGGATGAGCATCTGGCGGAAGATGCCGTGCATGAGGCTTTTCTGCGGATTCTTCAAAATTTTGATGGCATTGATGAAATCTTATCGCCTAAAACGAGGAACTTCGTTGTCATTGTTGTCAGGAACACTTCGCTGAATCTGAGAAAGAAGCAGAAACGGGAGGACGAAAATCTTGTGAAAGATGTTTTTTCGGAAGAAGAGCGGCAGGGACAGGGGGATCAGCTGCAAACGGTAATTGAGAATCTTTCTTACGGCTTTGACGAAACGGCAGATGCGGTTTGCAGGCAGGAAATCATTGACGCGGTTTTATCCATGCCGGATACGCTGAAAGAAATTTTAATGATGTATGGGTATGTCGGCTATAACATTCATGAAATTGCAGATTACCTGAATATCACCGAAGATGCTGCATATAAGCGGCTGCGAAGGGCGCGGAATGCCCTTGCAAAGAGAATCGAGGGGGGACAAAAATGACAGAAATGCAGTTTCGCAGCATTTTATGTGATGCGATGAATCAGGAATATCGGTGGGTGCCGGAGCCGGAAGAACTGGATTATGACTATGCTTTCTCACCGGAATTTGAAAAGAAAATGCGTAAGATGATAAGACGGTCGGAAGGTGTACGGATTGGGAGACATGTCTTTCGGAAAATGACAGTTGCTATTTTAGCGGCGGTCATGATGCTTGCTCTGGCAGCCTGTGCGGTCTATTTAGGCGTTACATGGCAGGAAAGAGAAAATGCACGAACCGGAACGCTGGATATCACTTTTGATACAGAAAAAAGCAGTTCTGCCAACGAAGCGTTTGAGAAAAAAGAGCCTGCTCTGCCGGGGAATTTTGCGCTTACGTCAACGAATTCTTATCCGTCAAGGTTTGAAGCTGTGTATGAAAATCATGCAGGGCAGGGCATTGATTATGTGCAGGACAAGAACCTTGAAACCATGGGATTGAGTATCGACAGCGATGACGAAAGCTTCACGCGGATTGAAGTAAACGGGCACAAGGGATATGCCGTCACAGAGGCAGCTGCACCGTATCTGATATGGAGCGACGGCGAATATTTGTATTATCTTTCCGGAAATGTTTCGTATGATGTGCTCGAAAAAATGGCAGACAGCATCGAATAATTCTAAAAAAACGCTTGCCAAACCGTCTAAGCTGTGCTAAAATATAACAGTTATTACGGGCGGTCCTCTGGGCGAACTCGCGTCTCGCAGAGAAATTGCGGTGACGGAGCCACGAACGTCTTGGAGGGAAGGAGGAATTACAATGAATTTAATGAAATCAATCACTCAGGAATACGAAAAGACTGAGATCCCTGCTTTTGGTGTTGGCGACACAGTAAGAGTTCACATCAAAATTAAAGAAGGAAACAGAGAAAGAATTCAGGTTTTCGAAGGCTTTGTGCTTAAGAGACAGAACGGCGGCATCAGCGAAACTTTCACAGTCAGAAAGATTTCTTCAGGCGTAGGCGTGGAAAAAACATTCCCGCTTCATTCACCGAAGATCGAAAAGATCGAAGTGACAAGAAGAGGCGCAGTAAGAAGAGCAAAACTCAACTATATGCGTGAAAGAACAGGTAAGGCTGCAAAAATTAAAACTAGAGACTAGTTTACCATGGGGAATCGCGAAGATTCCCCTTTTTGTTAATAAAGCGTTGAAAGGAGGAACAGGCACCGATGATTGAAAATATTAACTGGTATCCCGGACATATGAAAAAGACGAGGGAGCTGATTGCAGAAAACTTAAAGATGGTTGACATAGTAATCGAAGTCATAGATGCCAGAATCCCCGTATCCAGCAGAAATCCGATTATCGACGAGCTAGTAAAAACAAAAAAAAGAATTATAATTTTAAATAAAAGCGATCTTTCGGATGGCAAAGCCAACGCACAGTGGTCGGACTATTTCAAAAAACAGGGCAGCATGGTACTTGCCATGAACTGTATGTCGGGCGGCGGAGTCAATCAATTATATAAGATATTAAATCGCCTGCAGGACGAAAAAAACGAAGGGCAGATCCGCAAAAAACCGCTCAGAATGATGATCGTGGGCGTACCGAATGTCGGAAAGTCCTCGCTTATCAATCGCATGACCGGAAAAAAGAGTGCCAAGACAGGCGACCGTCCGGGCGTTACGAAGGGAAAGCAGTGGCTCGGACTTGAAAACGGAATGCAGCTTCTCGACACTCCGGGTATCCTTTGGCCGAAGTTTGAGGACCCTGAAGCAGGCTTGAACCTTGCGTTCTGCGGATCCATTAAAGATGAAATTTTAGATGTGGCAACGCTTGCACTGGAGCTTATCAAAGTGCTTCAGAGAGACTACCCACAGCTTTTAAAGGATAGATACAAACTCGATGAAATAGAAGAAGACGCGCTCACCAATATGGAAAATATCGCGCTCAAGAGAGGCTTTATCTTACCGGGCAGGCGAACCGACTACGAGAGATGTGCAAAGACCGTTCTTGACGAATTCAGAAGCGGCAAAATCGGAAACATTACACTGGAACAGACATCGGAGGCCACGCAATGACAAAAGCAGAAAGAGAAAAGATGCTCGCAGAAAAGTTTGAAATCATGCAGGAGCTCGAGCGAAATCTGAGAGCGGAGGGACTGAAATATATTGCGGGAATCGATGAAGTCGGAAGAGGACCTTTGGCGGGACCTGTCGTAAGCGCGTGCGTTGTTTTACCGGAAGATTTTGATGTGCTTGGTGTGGACGATTCCAAGAAACTTTCCGAGAAGAAGCGAGAGGAACTTTTTGATAAAATTTTATCAAAAGCGATTGCGTGCGGAATCGGAATGTGCGATAATAACATCATTGATGATATAAACATACTGAATGCCACAAAGAGGGCAATGACCGAAGCCGTGGAAAACGCGGACAAAGTGCTGCGTGGGAAGACAGGAAACGGTATTGATCATCTGCTTATCGATGCACTCAGACTCGAGGATGTGGATATTCCGCAGACAGGAATCGTCAAAGGGGATGCAAAAAGCATATCAATAGCGGCAGCCTCGATTGTAGCGAAGGTGACACGAGACAGAATGATGCAGGATTATGCCAAGGAATATCCATATTATGCGTTTGAAAGCAATAAGGGGTATGGAACCCGGGCGCATTACGACGGAATTGCGAAATACGGTATAACGCCGATTCATAGAAAAACTTTTTTAAAAAATATATAAGCAGGAGGAGACAAAATGGAATTCAAAAGCGACATTCAGATTGCACAAGAGTCTGTTATGACAAACATCAGCAAGATTGCAGCCGATGCAGGAATCGATGAGAAATACATCGAACAATATGGTAAGTATAAAGCAAAGATTGATTACAGTCTTTTAAAAGATAAGGCGGATGCTCCGGATGGCAAACTGGTACTCGTAACCGCCATCTCTCCGACACCTGCGGGCGAAGGAAAGACAACCACTACAGTAGGTCTTGCAGATGCGCTTCACAAACTCGGCAAGAATGTATTCGCGGCATTAAGAGAACCTTCCCTTGGTCCTGTATTCGGAGTAAAAGGCGGTGCAGCAGGCGGCGGATATGCACAGGTTGTTCCGATGGAGGACATCAACCTCCACTTCACAGGCGATATGCACGCAATCGGCATTGCAAACAACCTCATTGCAGCATGCCTCGACAACCACATTCAACAGGGCAATCAGCTCGGCATCGACGTTAAGAAAATCACCTGGAAGAGAGTTGTCGACATGAACGACAGACAGCTCAGAAACATCGTTGACGGACTCGGCGGCAGAATGCAGGGTGTACCGCGTGAAGACGGATTTGAAATCACGGTTGCAAGTGAAATCATGGCAATCCTTTGCCTCTCAAAGGACATTGCAGACTTAAAAGCAAAAGTCGCACAGATTATTGTGGGTTACACTTATGATGACAAGCCGGTAACCGTTGCGGACCTTAAGATTCAGGGCGCAGTTGCGGCTGTTCTTAAGGACGCGCTGAAACCAAACCTTGTACAGACACTGGAGCATACTCCGGCATTTATACACGGCGGACCTTTTGCGAATATTGCACACGGATGCAACTCCGTTATGGCTACAAAGATGGCATTAAAACTCGGAGATATCGTTATCACGGAAGCAGGTTTCGCTGCTGACCTCGGAGCAGAAAAATTCGTTGACATCAAGTGCAGAAAAGCAGGCCTCAGACCGGATGCGGCAGTTGTTGTTGCAACCGTAAGAGCACTGAAATATCACGGCGGCGTTGCAAAGGCTGACCTCAATAACGAAAACCTCGAAGCACTCGAAAAGGGCATTCCAAATCTCTTGCAGCACGTGGAAAACGTAACGCAGAATTACGGACTCCCATGCGTGGTTGCAATCAACAGATTCCCGACCGATACAGAAGCGGAACTTCAGCTTGTCAGAGAAAAATGCAAAGAACTCGGTGTTAATGTTGCGCTCTCCGAAGTATGGGGAAAGGGCAGCGAAGGCGGAATCGAGCTTGCGGAAGAAGTTCTCAGACTTGTGGAAGGTGAAAACAACTTCCACTTTGTATACGAAGATGAGCTCAGCATTCAGCAGAAGGTTGAAACGATTGCAGAGAAGATTTACAGAGCAGACGGCGTTGAATTTACGGCAGCCGCAAAGAAGCAGCTTGCTACGATCGAAGGGCTCGGATTCGGGGCTCTCCCTGTATGTATGGCGAAGACGCAGTTCAGCTTCTCCGACAATGCTTCTCTTCTCGGTGCACCGAGAGGATTCAAGATTTCCATCAAGGATGTTAAGGTATGTGCAGGAGCAGGCTTCGTCATTGTAAAGACAGGCGACATCATGACGCTTCCGGGACTTCCTAAAGTTCCGTCCGCAGAAAAGATTGACATCGACGAAAATGGCGTCATCACAGGACTGTTCTAAAAACAGAATAGGCGTAATAAAAAATATACATAATAATAATTAGGCGGAGCAATCCGCCTTTTTTGATGCAAATGTTTTGCAGATATCATGCAGAGACAGAGCACTATTTTATCTCCTGCTCAAGGTCTGTAAATACCGAAGAAGCAAAAAAGTCTTGAAGAGAGATTTCCAAACCATCACAGATTTTTTTGATCGTAGATAGAGTGACACTGTTGTTTCTGCCATTCATAATATTATTGAGTGTTGATTGAGTAATGCCGCATATAATCGATAGCTTATTGATGGTAATACCACGCTCATCACATAGTTCCCATATTCTGTCATGTACAGCCTGTTTTAATGTCATAAAAATTCCTTTTTTATACTAAAATGAGATACCGCGATAAGTCAATAATAAATGTTTATAGCACTCTGGATTAACCCTTTTGAGTTGACTTTTTGAAGCCTTGATGGTAAAGTTAACTCAAAAGAGCTTGAAAAATGTATGTAGAAATGAAAAGGAGGAACAAAAATGGCAAATCATTGTGATTTTTACGAGTACAAATCAAGTTTATTTTCAGCTGGACATTGGTGTGTCCTTAAGGATAAAGAAATATCATCAGATGTATATAAGCAATTTTGCGAGTATGCTTCTTCCGCAAAAAATTGTCCGTTCAGAAGAAAAGACAGTTCGTCCGATTGTTTTTTGACAACCGCATGTGTAGTGGCGAAAAATTTACCGGATGACTGCTATGAACTGAAGACTTTGCGAGGCTTCAGGGATTCCTATATTAAAGGATTGCCAAATGGAGAGGAAATAATCAAAGAATACTATAACATCGCACCGAAAATTATCGACGCAATTGAGAAGGAGCCTAATGCGGATTGCATTTTTAAAAAGCTTTTTGAGGAACTTGTGCAGCCGTGCGTGCATTACATTGAGCAGAGACAAAATGAGAAGGCGCACGCATTATATGAGAAAACGGTTTTAAAATTAAAGGAAAAATATTTGAAATAAGTTAGATGTGAAAAGGAGAAAAGGATGGAAGAATATAATATCAATCAGCATAGTGAGAAAAGATTTTTTGACTTAATGGATCGTCTGGTAGAATGGCAAAAACATGAAAATCGTGAGCCACTTGAATTATTATCTATTAGTGTTTTATGTAATCATACAAATTCAAATAAGTTATTTCATGAAATCCTCATTGTCGGATATATTAACGACAGTGAAAATGATATTAAAAGAGCGATGATGTCAAACGGACTAAAGGATAAAGCCTTTATAGAAGAAATGAATGAATGGTTTATGTTCGGAAACCCTATTGGAGGATCCTACCTGTCTTATTATCAAACCTGCTCTTTTGATTCCAGGTCAGATTTATCCGATGTACTGTCAAGCTTGGAAAAGAAATGTATTGAAAAGTATAATAACGCATCCATTAACTTTTCAATTCCGAACAAAAAAGAGGAAGGCGGTTGCTATATTGCAACCTGTGTATATGGTTCTTATGATTGCCCTGAAGTATGGACATTGCGAAGATTCAGAGATTACAAATTAGCAAGCTCTTGGCTTGGACGCAGTTTCATACACACCTATTATGTGATCAGTCCAACAATCGTTAGGTGGTTTGGCAAAACAAAGTGGTTTAATCATTTTTGGAAAGGAAAATTAGACCGCATGGCGAATCACTTGCAAAAAAAAAGGTTATCAAGATACGCCATATTATGACCGATGAGCAGTGGAGAACAAAATTAACTGCCCACTTGCATTCCGCTCGAATCTATAATACAATTAGCCTATAAAAACTTGCAGTGAAGAAAGGTGAGGCGGCATGGTGAAGAAGGAATGCGGAAAAATTAAGAACGAGCGCGAACTGGAATTTGCTATTTTTTGTATAGAAAATGTTGCGCAGCGACTCGGCGAAAGCGGAGAAAAAGTTTTTTTTGACCTCACAGTGGCAAGCAATATTTTGTATGATTATATCGTTCCATGTTATGAAACCTTGCATACACAGGATAAGGAGTACATCGTCGATGATATTCTGGGGGTTATGAAGGAAAGAGGTGTGTGCGCATGATAATCTATCACGGCTCATATTTAGAGGTAGAATCTCCGGACATTGTGCACTCCAGACCGCGGGTCGATTTTGGCAGAGGCTTTTACGCGACGCCAATCCGTGAGCAGGCTGAGAACTGGTGCGGAAAGTTTTTGCGTCAGGGGAAAGCGGGCATTGTCAATCAATACGAGTTTTCCGAGGAAAAACTTGCGGAATTTCAAGTGCTTCATTTCGAGAAATACTCGGAAGAATGGCTGGATTTTATTTTGAACTGCCGCAGAGGAAAAGACATGAGCGAGTTTGATTTCGTGTCCGGCGGCGTGGCAAACGACAAAGTTTTCAATACAATTGAACTTTATTTTGATGGCTTGATTGAAAAACAGGAGGCCTTGAAACGGCTGCAGTATGAACATCCAAACCTGCAGTATTGTTTCCGTTCACAGGAGTTAATTGACCAAAGCTTGAAATTCGTGGGGAGTGAGAAAATATGAATGCAAATCCGATTCTTTTGCAAAAAAAATATGCTCGTGTAGTAGCTAACTTCGCAAAACGGACAGAACTGTCTCTCGCAGAGGCACTGAATTTTTTTTATGCGTCACGAACTTATGATTTAATGAGCCACGGAATTTCTGATATGCACTGCATGAGCGACGATTACTTGGCGGAAGACCTTTGCCGGGAATTCAGAGAATTCAACGAAAAATAAAGGAAGAAAAAATGTTAGGAGCAATTATTCTGCAAGTCGTGCTAATATTCTTGAATGCGATTTTTGCAAGTGCCGAAATCGCGGTAATTTCAATGAATGACACGAAACTTGAAAATATGGCAAGGAAGGGGAACAAAAAGGCAAAGAAGCTTGTGGACTTAACCGCGCAGCCTGCCAGATTCCTTGCAACAATACAGGTGGCAATTACTTTGGCGGGATTTTTGGGAAGCGCCTATGCTGCGGATAATTTCGCAGAGCCTCTGGTCAAAAAACTGGTTGAAATGGGTGTATCTGCTTCACCGGCAGTATTGAATTCCGTCTGCGTTTTTGTAATTACCATTATCATTGCATATTTCAGCATCGTCTTCGGAGAACTGATTCCGAAGCGGATCGCGATGAACAAAACCGAACAGATTGCATTGTCAGTTTCCGGTGTTTTGTCCGTCGTGTCAGTTGTGTTTAAGCCGCTGGTATGGCTTTTGACGACTTCCACAAACCTCGTCCTTAAGCTTATCGGCATCAATCCGGAGGAGGACGAGACCGTAACGGAAGAAGAAATTCGCATGATGGTTACGGCAGGAAGCGAAAAAGGTGTAATCGATTCCGAAGAAAACGAGATGATTCAAAATGTGCTTGATTTCAACGATATTTCGGTTGAGGAGCTTTGCACGCACAGAACCGATGTCGTGATGCTCTACACGGAAGATTCGCTTGCCGACTGGAAGGAAACGATTACAAACAGCAGGCATAATTACATGCCTGTCTGCGGTGAAGACAGCGACGACATCATCGGCGTTATGGATGTTCGTGATTTTTTCAGAATGGAGTGGTCGGAAGGCTTGACGAAAGAAACTGTTTTGGAAAAATGCCTGCGAAAAGCCTACTTTGTGCCGGAAAACATGAAGGCGGATGTGCTTTGCAAAAGGATGAAGGAAACTGGCGTGCATTTTGCGGTGGCAATCGATGAATATGGCGGGATGAGCGGTATTGCAACCATGCATGACCTTGTGGAATTGCTAATCGGTGAATTGTTTGAGGAAGGCGAAACGCCAAGGCCTGCGGAAATCGAGCCGTTGGGCGAAAATAAGTGGAAAATTCAAGGGTTTGCGGACATCGAAGATGTGGCGGAAGAGCTGGACATCGCGCTGCCGATGGAGGAATACGATACTTTCGGAGGATATATTCTGGGAGAAATGGGAAACATACCGCCGGACGGGACCGCTTTCGAATTGGAAACAGACAGGCTGATGATAAAAGTCGAGAACGTCAAGGAACACCGAGTCGCATCCGCGGTGGTAACAAAGAAAAACGAATAAAAAATACGGGCGGAGCGAGTATTCTTCGCCCGTATTATTTTACATACATTTAACTTTTCTTTACGAAAATTTCAGGTAAAATAGAATTGGACGATAATGTGAAAAAGGAATGTTAAAGAAAAGTTAGAGGAGAACAGTAATGGATTTTTTTGGGATTCTTCAGCTGATCGGCGGGCTCTGCCTGTTCCTGTTCGGCATGGAGACAATGGGAGACGGACTGAAGAAAGCGTCCGGAAGTAAACTTGAAGAAATTTTGAGCCGCCTGACATCGAACGTGCCTAAGGGAGTGCTCTTGGGAACAGCGGTGACAGCGGTCATTCAAAGCTCGTCAGCGACGACTGTCATGCTGGTAGGTTTCGTAAACTCGGGAATTATGTCGCTCAGACAGGCGATTCCGGTCATCATGGGCGCGAATATAGGAACAACGGCTACGGCCTGGCTTCTCAGCCTTTCCGGAATTGAAGGTGACAGCTTCCTCATTCAGATGCTGAAGCCGATGTCATTTTCGCCGATTCTTGCGGCAGTGGCAATCGTCTTTATGATGTTTATGAAGAGCGAAAAGAAATATGACATCGGATTGATTTTAATCGGTTTTGCGGTACTGATGTACGGCATGGATATTATGAGTTCGGCAGTAAAGCCGCTGGCGGATGTGCCGGAATTCATCAGTGTTCTGACGATGTTCAGCAATCCGGTTCTCGGTGTTGCGGCAGGAGCTGTTTTTACCGCAGCGATCCAAAGTTCATCCGCTTCGGTCGGCATTCTGCAGGCACTTTGTAAAACCGGAGCGGTTACATATGGGACAACCATTCCAATTATCATGGGACAGAATATCGGAACCTGTGTGACAGCAATTCTTTCTTCCATCGGCGCAAACCGCGGAGCCAAGAGAGTTGCGGCGGTACACCTCTCCTTTAATATTATCGGAACTATCGTATTCCTGGCAGTATTTTATACTGCGAATGCACTCGTGCATTTCGACTTCCTTGGCAATGTCGTAAATCCTGCGAATGTCGCAGTTATCCACAGCATCTTCAACATCGGCTGTAGCTTGCTGCTGCTGCCTTTCACCAAGGCTTTAGAAAAACTGGCAAATCTGGTAGTAAAAGATGCGCCGGAGGCAAAGAGCCAGGACGAGACATTAAACCTTTTGGAAGAGAGATTTCTGGCAACTCCGAGCTTTGCGGTAACGCAGTGTAAAGCTGTTGCAACCAAGATGGCAAACCACGCAAGGGACTGTCTCTTTACCGCTATGAAACTGATGAAGGAATTTGACAGGGATAAATGCGATTATGTTTATCTGATAGAAGAAAAAATCGACCGCTATGAGGATGCCTTGGGTGCTTATATCGTAAGACTTTCAAGGCTTGACATCAGCGAGGAGGACAGCAAAACGCTGACGATGATTCTGCATAACTTAGGGGATTTGGAGAGAATCACAGACCATGCAAGAAATATCGCAGAGACCGCGGAGGAACTGCATAGGAAGAATCTCAGCTTTTCGCAGAACGCGCAGGCAGAAGTGGCTGTTTTTATGGATGCTGTCAAGGAAGTTGTGACTCTGGCAATCGATGCGTTTGAAAATGATGATCCGATTACTGCAGCAGAGGTTGAGCCATTGGAGGATGTTATCGACGCAATTCATGCTGAGGTAAAGAGCAGACATATCAGACGTTTGAAAGAGGGAACCTGCACGATTGAACTCGGATTTATTCTTTCCGACCTCGGCACGAATCTGGAGCGTGTCGCAGACCACTGCTCAAACCTGGCGGTCTGCGTGATTGAAACCGAAAAAGGCAATTTTGATATGCACCACTATCTGGACGACCTTAAGCTGTACGGACACGATAATTTTGATGAGAAAATGCATAAATACGAAGCAAAATACGCGCTCCCGAGATAATTTGACGAGAATCAAAAGCAGGCAAAGCCCTTCTGCGATAAAGAGGGGCTTTTTTTCATATGCGCTTTATGATACAATATAAAAATGCACATTAGGGAACGAGGTTAAAAAATGGAGAACATTACGAGAAAAATTTTTCAGCAGTTTAAGGACTGTGCGGATACTCTGAAAGCCAACGGCTTTGCGAAAGCCGAAGGAACACGAATTCTTTTTGAAGCGGATGAAAAGGTTTTCGGAACCAAAATCGGAGCGGACATTGCAAATCTGAAAGAGGACGATATTGAAGAAGTTGAAATGAAGAGACTTCCGATGTCACGCAAAGGGAAAAAAGCGATGATTTTTTCCCAGACCTTTTATTGTCAGAAGTGTCTGGCGGAGGCAGTGCCGTTTGCAGCGTCTTTGGACGACATGGCGCAGATTATCGGGCCTGCCGTATATGTAGCGGACGGGCGAACCGCAGACCGCTCGTCGGGAAAAAGCTTAAAGAAGGCTTTAAAGAGAAGCAACGGCTGTCTGGTTCTTCGCGCAGTGGATGGAAAGGGAAAAGGTATCGGATACAGCATTACCGTCGGCAGAACGCTTCACGAAGCGGCGACGGCGCTGACCGTAATGGAAAAGGCTGCCGAAGCGGAATGGAAGTCGGAGCGCCTTGGCGGAAGCAAGCCTCTTGATAAAAAAGAAGTGAAAGCTATGCGGCAGAATTATGAAAAGAATTATTCCCAGCAGACGAAAGCGGAAACCATCCCGACGGACTTTCCGGCGGAAGAAACGGAGCTTCGTGAGCACCTTGTGACATACGGAAACAAGCTTACAGAAAAGAGGCTTGTGCAGGGAACCTGGGGAAATCTTTCTGTAAGACTCGACAGCGAAACGATGCTTGTCACACCGTCCGGCATCGACTATGCTTTGCTGGAAGCAGGCGATATGGTTAAGGTAAACATTCACACCTTGAAAGCAGAAGGCGTGAATAAGCCGACCTCCGAGCTTGAGCTTCATGCGGAAATTTATAAGGCAAGGGAAGATGCCGGTGCAGTCGTGCATGCGCACTCGAAATATGCGAGTGTTTTTGCGTGCGCGTGCAAGGCCATTCCGGTAGCCTCCAAGGAAAAAGACGCAAGAGAGCTTTTCGGAGCAACCATCCCAGTCGCTGCATATGCGCTTCCGGGGACGCATACACTTGCAGTCAATACCGCTTCAGCACTTGGAACAGGCAGCGCGGTCGTGATGGCGCACCACGGAATGGCAGTCTGCGGTAAAGACATGCGGAGTGCATTTGAAAATGCGCTTAAATTCGAGGAAACCGCGCGCGTTTCATGGTATGACTACGAAAAAGAAGATTTTGAAGAAGAGCCGGAAGAGTAAGAAAGAATTTTAGAATAAAGGGACAGGAGACAGAAATACATGGAACGATTGAAGGGAAAACCCGTAGCGGAGTGGATTGATGAAAGGACAAAGGCGGAAGTTATGCGTCTGATCGAAGATGAGTGCATTGTTCCAACGCTTGCGATCCTTCGCGTGGGGAGCAAAGAGAGTGATATTGCGTATGAAAACAGTGCAGCGAAGAAAGCACAGACCTTAGGCATTCATATTGAAAAATTTATCATGGACGCAAAAGCAGATGAATCTGATATTATGGACATTGTAAAATTTATCAATGATTCCGAAAATATTCACGGTATGCTGATGCTCAGACCGCTGCCGGAAACCGTGGATGAAGAAAGAATCTGCAACCATGTAAAATCGGAAAAAGATATCGACGGCATAACCGAAAAAGTTTTAGGCGGAATTTTTACGGGAAACCAGCTTGGATTTCCGCCGTGCACGGCAGAAGCTGCAATGGCAATTTTAAAATATTATGGAATCGATCCGAAAGGCAAACGAGCAGTCGTAATCGGCCGCAGTCTCGTGATTGGAAAGCCTGTTGCCATGATGCTGATGGAGCAGAACGCGACGGTTACTGTCTGTCACAGCAAAACGACACCGGAAGATTTAAAAGAAATCTGCCAAAATGCTGATATCATCATCTGTGCGACAGGAAGACGCCACACGCTGACGAGGGAGCATGTGAACGGAAAGCAAGTCATTATAGATGTTGGAATCAATTTTGACGAAAACGACAAAATGTGCGGAGACGCGGACTTTGAGGAAATCAAAGAGAATGTCGCAGCGATTACTCCTGTACCGGGAGGTGTCGGAACGGTTACGACTGCACTCCTCATGCACCATGTGGTACAGGCTGCGGGTGGGGCTGCCGACAAGCAAGTTTAATATTTTTGTATGCGGGCGTGTGAAAAATGCATGCCCGCATTTTTTTGCAGAGCACCTCTTGACGTTAATTGGCTAAAGTGTTATACTTGTATACAAGTTTAAAAAATGTTTATTCGGGAGGTAAAAATATGCTTGAGATTTCCAATAAAACGAATCTTTTAGAACAGAATATTTACAAATATTCTCTGCAGGATGTGGAAGAGCCGAACCTTTACAGAGAAATGTTTGATTATGAGGAGGTTCCCAAAATTGCATTCAACCACAGAAGGGTGCCTATGAATATGCCTACCGACATTTGGATTACCGATACTTCTTTCCGTGACGGTATGCAGTCGATGGCTCCGTACACGGTTAAACAGAGAGTGGATTTGTTTAAATACCTTGCAAGACTTGGCGGCCCGTACGGAATTATCCGCCAGTCCGAGTTTTTCATATATACGAAACAAGACCAGGAGGCAATCGAAAAATGTATGGAACTGGGCTACAAGTTCCCGGCGATTACAACATGGATTCGCGCAAAGAAAGAAGACTTCAAGAAAGTAAAGGAGCTTGAAATCGAAGAAACGGGTATTTTAGTTTCTTGCAGTGATTATCATATTTTCAAGAAAATGGGAATGAATAGAAGACAGGCAATTGACTTCTACCTAGAGACGATTAAAGACGCTTTCGATGCAGGAATCGTCCCGAGATGCCATTTGGAGGACATTACAAGAGCGGACTTTTATGGATTCGTAGTGCCTTTTGTAAACGAAATTATGGATTTGTCGCACGAAGTCGGCATGCCTGTAAAGATCAGAGCATGCGACACAATGGGCTACGGTGTGCCTTATACCGAAGTTGCGCTTCCGCGAAGCGTTGCGGGAATCATCTACGGACTTCAGCATTATGCCGGAGTGCCGAGTGACATGATTGAATGGCACGGACACAACGACTTTTATAAGGCTGTGGCTAATGCGACGACAGCTTGGCTTTATGGGGCAAGTGCAGTAAACTGCTCGCTGCTCGGAATCGGAGAGCGTACCGGAAACATCCCGCTCGAGGCGATGGTATTTGAATACGCGTCACTTAGGGGCTCTATGGATGGCATGGATCCTACGGTAATTACCGAAATTGCGGAATATTTCCGCAAGGAAATGGGCTATGACATTCCTCCGATGACTCCTTTTGTAGGCGAAAACTTCAATGTGACAAAAGCGGGAATTCACGCGGACGGTCTCATGAAGGATGAAGAAATTTATAATATTTTTAATACGAAAAAACTCCTCAAAAGGGCTCCGGGAGTATCGATAAGCAATACATCCGGACTTGCGGGAATCGCATACTGGATTAACGAACATTTTCATCTTGAAGACGAGAAAAAAGTTTCCAAAGATCATCCGCTCGTTATTGAGTTGAAAGAGTGGGTGGACACGATGTACGCAGGGGGCAGAACGACCAGTCTGTCAACCGGTGAAATTGAGGATAAGTTAAGCGAGTCAGAAGAATGGAGGGAACTGCTCAATGATCGATTATAAGAACACATCCCTTGCGAATCAAGTATTCGCAGCGATTGAAAAAAATATTTTGACAGGTGTTTATCCGGCAGGCGAGCCAATCAGCGAGCCGAGGCTTTCCGCAGAACTGGGCGTGAGCAGAACTCCAATCAGAGAAGCGATCACAAGACTGGAAGCGGAGAGATTGATTAAGCAGACTTCAAGCGGAATGATCGTTGTAGGCATTTCTAAAAAAGACGTGGAAGAAATGTACGCCGTAAAGAAGGCGATGGAGCCTTATGCGACAGAACTTGCTGTAAAGAATATGTCCGCGGAAGGTCTTGAAAAGCTCAGAGAAATTTTAGAACAGCAGGAGTTTTATGTGACAAAGAGCAATGCTGAAAAAATCAAAGATCTGGATACGGAATTTCACGATATTATTTATAGCGAGAGTGCCAGTCCGACACTCGAATCCATTCTTTCCCCGCTGCACCACAAACTGATGCGTTTCCGTAAGGTTTCCCTTCAGTTCAGCGACAGAAGCACGCAGTCGGTGGAGGAACACAAGCAGCTCTTTGAAGCAATCGAAGCGGGCGACGCGAAAAAGGCAAAAGAGTTGATGGCAGAACACGTAAATAATGCGTGTAACAATATTATGGGAGGTATGTAAGATGGGACTTACGCTGGCACAAAAAATTATCAAAGAACATTTACTCAGCGGTGAAATGACCGTAGGAAATGAAATCGCAATCAGAATAGATCAGACATTGACGCAGGACGCGACAGGAACAATGGCATATCTGGAATTCGAGACGATGGGCGTTCCGCGTGTAAAGACAGAGCTTTCGGTTGCTTATATCGACCACAATACGCTTCAGTCCGGATTTGAGAATGCGGACGACCACCGCTTCATTCAATCCATGGCAAAGAAGCACGGCTTATATTTCAGCAGACCGGGAAACGGAATCTGTCATCAGGTGCATTTGGAACGCTTCGGCAAACCGGGCAAGACCTTGATAGGCTCCGACAGCCATACGCCGACAGGCGGCGGCATCGGAATGCTTGCGATGGGTGCCGGAGGGCTCGACGTTGCGGTTGCAATGGGCGGCGGCGCATACTATATCACAATGCCGAAAATGTATAAAGTCAATCTGACAGGAAAGCTCAGAGATTTCGTAACTGCGAAGGATGTCAGCCTTGAAATTCTCAGAATCCTGAGCGTTAAGGGCGGCGTAGGCGCGATTATCGAATGGGGCGGCGAAGGCGTGAAGACGCTTTCCGTTCCGGAGAGAGCAACAATCACCAATATGGGCGCGGAACTTGGCGCAACAACTTCCATTTTCCCATCCGACGAAGTTACAAGAGAATTCTTAAAAGCCGAAGGAAGAGAAGCGGACTTCACACCGCTTGCAAGCGATGCGGATGCCGTTTATGATAAGGTAATCAATATCAATCTTTCTGAATTGAAACCGCTGATTGCTTGTCCGCACAGCCCGGACAATGTAGTGACGGTTGAGAGTCTGAAAGGAACGAAGGTGGATCAGGTCTGCATCGGTTCCTGCACGAACTCTTCTTTATATGATATGCTGAAGGTCGCAGCGCTTTTAAAAGGAAAGACCATCAGTCCGGATGTAAGCCTTTCCATTTCCCCGGGCTCCAAGCAGGTGCTTTCCATGCTTGCTGACTGCGGTGCATTATCGGATATTCTCGCAAGCGGCGCGAGAGTGCTGGAATGTGCGTGCGGACCGTGTATCGGCATGGGATTCTCACCGAACTCCGCAGGTGTATCGCTTCGTACCTTCAACCGTAACTTTGAAGGGCGTTCAGGCACAAAAGACGCAAAAGTGTACTTAGTATCTCCGGAAACCGCTGTCGCTGCAGCGCTTACAGGTGAAATCACAGACCCGATGCTTCTCGGTCAGATGCCGAAGGTTACAATGCCGGAAGCATTCAAGATAGACGACAGCGCAGTTCTGGCTCCCGCACCGGAAGCGGAAGCTGCATCGGTAGAAATTCTCAGAGGACCAAACATCAAGCCGTTCCCTGACAGCTGTCCGCAGGAAGACGAGCTGAAGGCAGGCGTATCCTTGAAGGCAGGCGATAACATCACCACCGACCATATCATGCCTGCAGGCGCGAAGATCCTTCCGTATCGTTCCAATATTCCGCACCTGTCACAGTACTGTTTTGAAGTATGCGACAAGGAATTCCCGGAAAGAGCAAAGGCGATGGGAAGCAGCATCATCGTGGGAGGCAGCAACTATGGTCAGGGCTCATCCAGAGAGCATGCGGCGCTCGTACCGCTTTATCTGGGCGTGAAAGCAGTCGTTACCAAGAGCTTTGCAAGAATCCATGCGGCAAATCTTATCAACGCGGGAATTATGCCGCTGACATTTGCAAATCCGGAGGATTACGAAAAAATCAATCAGGAAGACGAAATCCGCATTACGGGTGTTTTTGCAGGAATGGAATCCGGCGAAATGACCCTGGAAGACCTCACAAACGGCGAAAAGATTAAGCTTGTATGCAGCTTCACAGATAGACAGAGAGCGATTTTGAAGAATGGCGGTCTTTTAAAATATGTCGGAAAGGGCGGAAACTAAGATGAGTCAGACAATGGATAAAGAAAAATATATAAAAGAGGCTTCGGAAAAATTTGAAGCTTTGCTCAGAGAGCAGATAAAACGCGCGGAAGACATGAAGAACGCAGCAGGTGCGAAAGACTTTGCAGCATTGCCGCAGATTACAATCGGTCTTTGCGGCGGAGACGGCATCGGCCCGATTATCATGGCTGAGGCAGAAAGACTGCTTACAAAGCTTCTCGCAGAGGAACTTGCATCCGGCAAGGTTGTCCTCAGAAAAATTGAGGGGCTTACGCTTGAAAACCGCGTGGCTGTCGGCAAAGCGGTTCCCGATGATGTGATGGAAGAAATTAAATCCTGCGATGTAATCCTGAAAGGACCAACGACGACTCCTAAGGGCGGAAGCATGGGAAGCGCCAATGTAACGCTCAGAAGCGAACTTGACCTCTATGCGAACGTCCGCCCGGTATGCGTGCCGGAGGAAGGCATCGACTGGATGTTCTACAGAGAAAACACGGAAGGCGAATATGTGCTTGGAAGCAAGGGCATTGAAATTCCGGAAACTTTGGCGGTTGACTTTAAGGTTACAACCGAAGAAGGAACGAAGCGAATCGCAAGAGCCGCTTTCGACTATGCGAAGAACAACGGCAAGACTAATGTTGCAATCGTAACAAAAGCCAACATTATGAAGAAGACCGACGGGAACTTTTCAGCTATCTGCCGCGAGGTTGCGGCGGACTATCCGGGAATCGAAGCGGAGGACTGGTATATCGACATTATGACCGCAAACCTTGTGAACAAGGCAATCAGAAATCGTTTTCAGGTTTTCGTAATGCCGAATCTGTACGGTGATATCATAACCGACGAAGCGGCCGAAATTCAGGGCGGAGTCGGAACCGCAGGAAGCGCCAATATCGGAGACCGCTATGCGATGTTTGAAGCAATCCACGGCTCAGCACCGAGAATGATTGAAGAAGGACTTGCGGACTATGCGAACCCTTCAAGTATTTTTAAGGCGACGGAAATGATGCTCAGACACATCGGATTCACCGATAAGGCAGATAAGCTTGCCGAAGCGCTTCACGTCTGCTGCGATGTTGAAAAATCCGTGGTAGTGACAGGAATGCGTGATGGTGGGACTTGCCGCGAATTCGCAGAATATATGATGAGCAAACTGTAGTTTGCTGCTTGACATTTATCCCACCGCGATATAAAATAAATCTATTGAAAATTCAATAGAAACGATGACGAAGAGGAGTAGAAAGAGACCTGCCCTTTACAGAGAATCGGGGACGCGGCTGAGAGCCCCGGAAGAAGGCGTTTTTTGAAGGTTGCTTCCGAGTTTTAATCATAATGAGGGTCTGTTTTCCGAGGCGGAAGACAGGAACAAAGGTGGTACCGCGGAATGATATTTCGTCCTTTGTAAGCATTGGCTTGCAGAGGACTTTTTTTATTCTCATGCACGCCGCAGACGAAAAAGAGAAAGGAAAATCGAAAAGATGGAAAAAAACTTAGCAAAAACCTATAATCCGAAAGATTTCGAAGACAGAATCTATGAGATGTGGGAAACAAACGGCGCATTCAGAGCAGAAGTAGATAAGGACAAAAAGCCTTTTACAATTGTTATGCCGCCACCTAACATCACAGGACAGCTTCACATGGGACATGCGCTTGACCAGACTCTGCAGGATGTGCTCACAAGATGGAAGAGAATGCAAGGCTACAGCGCACTTTGGCTTCCGGGATCCGACCATGCAAGTATCGCAACGGAAGTTAAGGTCGTTGAAAAAATCAGAGCCGAAGAAGGTCTGGAGAAAGAAGACCTCGGAAGAGAAGAATTTCTCAAGCGCGCATGGGCATGGAAGGAAGAATACGGCGGAAGAATTACGCGTCAGTGCCGTAAGCTCGGAGACTCCTGCGACTGGTCCAGAGAAAGATTTACGATGGATGAAGGCTGCAACCACGCGGTCAAAGCTGCATTCATCAAGCTTTACGAGAAAGGCCTGATTTATAAGGGAAACCGTCTTGTAAACTGGTGCCCGCAGTGCGGAACTTCGCTTTCCGACGCAGAAGTCGAACACGAGGACAAGAACGGCAAATATTGGTATTTCAAATATCCTGCTGCAGCACCGACCGCTGATTTTGACGGAATCGTAGTTGCTACATCAAGACCGGAAACCATGTTCGCAGATGAAGCAATCGCCGTTCATCCGGACGATGAAAGATATAAGGAAGTTATCGGCAGGAAGGTTATCCTCCCATTGGTAGGCAAGGAAATCCCAATTATTGCGGACAGCTATCCTGACCCTGAGAAGGGAACCGGTGCCGTTAAAATTACTCCGGCGCACGACCCGAACGACTTTGAAGTAGGACAGCGCGCAGGACTTCCGGTTGTTTCCTGCATTAACAAGGACGCAACGATGAACGAACTGGCAGGAAAATATGAAGGTCAGGATCGCTACGAATGCCGTAAGAATTGGGTTTCGGACCTTGAGGCTGCGGGTTATCTGGTTAAGACCGAAGAAAAGGTAATCCCGATGGGAACCTGCTACAGATGCCATACGGTTATCGAAGATATGGTATCCGACCAGTGGTTCGTAAAGATGGAAGAACTGGCAAAACCGGCAATCGAAGTTGCGAAAAACGGTAAATTGAGACATATACCGGAAAGATTTGAAAAGATTTATCTGCACTGGCTGGAAGGAATCAAGGACTGGTGTGTTTCCAGACAGCTTTGGTGGGGACACAGAATCCCGGCATACTACTGTGAAGAATGTGGCGAGACCGTTGTTTCTTACGACGCACCGAAAAAATGTCCGAAATGCGGCTGCACGCATCTGAAGCAGGATGAGGATGTACTGGATACATGGTTCTCCTCTGCGCTTTGGCCGTTTTCAACGCTCGGCTGGCCGGAAAAAACTCCGGAGCTCGACTATTTCTACCCGACGGATGTACTCGTAACGGGATATGACATCATCTTCTTCTGGGTGGTAAGAATGGTATTCTCCGGCTTGGAATATATGGGAGAGGTTCCTTTCCATGATGTATACATCCACGGGTTGGTAAGAGATGCACAAGGTCGCAAGATGTCCAAGTCTCTCGGAAACGGAATTGACCCGCTTGAAATTATCGACAAATACGGCGCAGATGCCCTCAGATTCATGCTTTCCACGGGTATTACGCCGGGCAATGACATGCGTTTCACCGAAGACAGACTGGAAAATTCCAGAAACTTTGCGAATAAGCTTTGGAATGCGTCCAGATTCGTAATTATGAACCTTCAGGATGAAGAGGGCGAATTCAAGCCGCTCGCAAAATGCTGCGACGACTGCTGCGGCGGCGCATGTGCAAACACGACGAATTTTGCGAATATTCCGCTTAAGGATGAAGATAAGTGGATGATTAAAAAAGTAAATGACGCCATCGAGTATATCGACAATGCGATGGAAAGATACGACCTTGCACTTGCGGGACAGAGGGTTTACGACCTGATTTGGAATGAATACTGCGACTGGTACATCGAGCTTGTAAAACCGAGACTTTGGGGCGACGATGAAGAAGACAAGAAGGTGGTTCGCTTCGTACTGGTAATGTGCCTGAAGAATATGCTGAAGCTCCTGCACCCGTTCATGCCGTTTATCACGGAGGAAATCTGGGGATTCCTGCCGCACGGCGACGACGAGCAGGGCTATCTGATTGCTGCCGAATGGCCGAAGACAAGTGCTTCCTACATCTATCCGAAGGCAGAAAAAACCGTTGAAATGGCAATGGAAGCAATCAAGGCAATACGTAACATCAAGGCAGAGAAAAATGTTGCGCCTTCCAAAAAAATTAAGGCAATCATCCTTGCAGAAGGCGAAAAAGCGGAAATTGCAAAAGCAGGCGAAGCATATCTTAGGAACCTTGCAAATATTACGGAAATTCTCTTCACAGATTCCAAGAAGGATGTACCGGAAGACGCAGTATCGGCGGTCATCGACGGCGCGGAAATCTATATCCCGCTTGATGATCTGGTAGATTTCGCAGATGAGCTGGCAAGACTGGAAAAGGAGCAAAAGCGTCTCGAAGGAGAGGTTAAGCGTTCGAATGGAATGTTAAACAATCCGGGATTCGTAAATAAGGCACCGGAAGCGAAGATTCAGGCGGAAAAAGAAAAGCTTGCTATGTACGAAGATATGCTTGCAAAAGTTAGTGCACAGATAGAAGCAATTAAGACAAAATTACAATAAATACAATCATACAATACATTCACAAGAGGTAAGAAATGGCAGATTTAAAGGGCGCAGCCTATGCTGCAGAAGGAGCAATCGGCAAAATACATGAGTTTGAAAAATTCGGATCGGTGCTCGGACTGGAAAGAATGACAAAACTGCTTGACATTCTCGGAAATCCGCAGGATGAGTTGAAGGTTATTCATGTTGCCGGAACCAACGGCAAAGGCTCAACTTGCAAATTTATTTACAGTGTATTACAGGAATGCGGGTATAAAGTCGGACTTTATACCTCGCCTTTTCTAGAAATATTCAATGAAAGAATCGAATTCGACGGCGCGTATATCAGCGACAGCGATTTGGCGCAGTACACGGATAGGGTGCTTACTGCTGTTAAACAGATGACAGACGCGGGGCTGCAGTCACCGACGGAATTTGAAGTGATTACCGCCATAGCTTTTTTGTACTTCAAAGAAAAGAAAACGGACTATGTTGTGCTTGAAGTAGGCTTAGGCGGACGAGGGGACTCCACCAATGTTTGCAAGAAACCGCTTATCTCGGTAATCACATCCATATCATACGATCATACGGACCGCCTCGGCAATACCCTTGCGGAAATTGCCTCGGAAAAAGCCGGCATCATCAAGGACGGCTGCCCGGTTGTCACAAGCACCGAAGCAGACGAAGCACTCGCCGTCATCGAGCAGGCCGCGGCAGAACACGGCTCCATGTACTTCGAAACCCGCAATCTGCCTTGCCTGATTACAGCCGAAACCTTCGGTGGCTCCAAATTCGACATTGATATTCAGGGAGTCACATTCAAAAACCTTGAAATAAGCATGATAGGCCGCCATCAGGTCAAAAACGCAGCCGCGGCTGTAGCAGCCCTGTGCATTTTGGAAGAGAACGGAGACATCCGACTTCCGAACGAAGCACTGCGCGCCGGGCTCAAGAAAGCAAAGCAGATCGGCAGATTTGAGATTATGACGCCGCCGGGACAAAAGCCGGTCTACATCATTGACGGTGCACACAACCCGGACGGCGCTCTTGCTCTCCGCAGAACGATGACAACCTTCTGTGCGGATTCGAAAATTCTGATGGTTACCGGTATGCTTGCCGACAAAGATACCGATACTATATTGAAGGAATTTATGCAGATTACAGGCGACTTTATTGTCACGGAGCCGGTAAATCCACGCAGAATGTCAAAAGAAGAGCTGAAAGCGAAAATAGAGGCTCTGGGCGGCAGTGTAAAAGCGGCTGCAGAGCATGAAGAGGCTCTTCATGCAGCAAAGGCAATGCAGGACGAGTACGATGTGATCTTATTTGCCGGCTCGCTGTATCTGATCGGAGAAATCAGGAGGATGTTATGAAATTTATTTTGCGTTCGACAGACGAATACGACAGACTCGTCAAGTTTTTCGTAGAGAACAAGCTGGAATTCGACGGCGACGAAGAAGTGGATACGGATATTCTCAAATGCTGGAAGATATCCCAGGCGGAGGGAGATGACCTCAAGCATATCAAGACAGATAACCGGGATGGCAAAGATTTTATTGCTGCGGGGTGTGTTTTGGCGATGAGAGAGGGTAAATACATCATAGACGGAATCGCTGTAGACCCGGCCATGCGAAAATTCGGTCTGGGCAGACTTTTGATTAATAAAGCGAAAGAAGAGGTTTTGGCAAGAGGCGGAGATGCACTCTATCTAGTTGCCAGAGCACCTGAATTTTTCAGACGGCTGGGCTTTGAAACAATACCTGCCGACAACGCACCGAACTTCTTCGAATGCAAGTACTGCCCGCAGTACGGGAAAGAATGTCATCCCGAAATAATGAAATTGGATTTGAAATGAAAGAAAAAGACATGAATTACAGTAAACTTTTGCAGGGAATACTCGACATAGCCGAAGAAATGCTGGTCGCGGGCGCGGAAGTCAGCCGCGTTGAGGACAGTGTGGAGCGCATGTGCAGCGCATACGGCTGTGATCGGGTAAATGTTTTTGTTATTACCTCAAATATACAGGTTACAATGGAAGACCCGGACGGGGAGATTGTAACGCAGATACGAAGAGTTGTAAGAAATGATGTCAACTTTGACAGGCTTGATTTTCTTAATGACTTGTCAAGATATGTGTGCAGAAATTTACCATCGGTCGAAGAACTGCGCGAACGCTTCGACGAAGTGATGCAGAGAAAGCAGCAGCCGATTGCCTTGAGCCTTCTGAGTGGGATGGCAATCGGCGGAAGTTTTGCTGTCTTTTTCGGGGGAAACATTCAAGACGGAATCGCAGCGGCAGTCTGCGGTCTTGCGACCGTCGTGCTCAATTTAGTGGTTTCGAAGCTGGGACAGAATCCGCTTGCAAACATATTCATTGTTTCGTTTGCAGCGGGAATTCTTTCGGTTATTACGGTATGGCTCGGAATCGGCGTGCATACCGACAAAATAATGATAGGTGTAATCATGCTTCTGATTCCGGGAATTGCGATGACAAACGGAGTCAGAGACATGCTTACCGGGGACATTGCTACGGGGATGCTCAGAGTTGCAAATGCGCTTCTGCTTGCGATTGCAATTGCATGCGGTTTTGCGCTTTCCCTTTTTGTGACGGGAGGCGGACTGATATGATGATACAGATTGCAGCAGCTTTCATAGGATCACTTGGATTTGCCGTTTTTCTCAAAATGAAAGGAAAACAGGCTTTGATGGCAGGAGTCGGCGGCGGACTCACATGGGCACTTTTTCTGGCTTTGCAAAATTATATGGGGGGATTGTTCTTGCCGAATCTTTTGGCCTCCGTATTTGTGGGCATATACGCAGAAATCATGGCACGCGTAAACCGCGCTCCGGCAACGATTTTTCTGACCACAGGTGCGGTTCCACTGATTCCGGGCGGAAGTCTTTATTACACCATGCTTGGCCTGGTATCAAACGATGAGCTTATGTTCGCTGAAAACGGAAGCAAAGCGGCGATTATTGCGCTTGCTATTGCGCTTGGTTTTGTAATCGTAGCCATAGCAAACAACCTTCATCTCAGAATTCAGAAAGGGCAGTAACATGAGAAAACTTGCGGAATTCATAAAAAAACACAAAATTATAACGATTCTGCTCGCTGTAGCGATATTGCTTCTTGCAAAGAGCCTGTTTTTTAAGGATGAAGCAGCAGGTTACCTTCAGGAGACAGCGGAAAAGCGCGACATCGTAACTTACAACAGCTTTGTTGGCAACGTGGAACCGGCATCGGACATACAGCTTGTGGCACAGGCCTCGGAAGAGGTGGTGAGCCTAGCGGTGAAAAACGGAGACAAAGTCAAAGCCGGAGATGTTATCGCAGAGCTTGACACCACCGCAATCGATTACAATATCAAGCTCCAGGAAGCGAACCTGGAAACCGCAAAGAGAAACAATAAATTCAACATTTCCGATGCAAAGCACGGATACGAAAGCTACAAGGAAAGCATTGACAGGGGACTCAACACTTCCATTGAGAGTGCAAGAACACAGATGAACAGTGCCAAAGATGCGCTTCAAGATGCAAAAGACGAGTATGAAGATGCGAAGAAATCATTGGAAAACGGCAGCTATGAAGGCATCCAAAGCATATATCTGCAGCGGGAACAGGCCTACCGGGCATATTTGAGTGCCTCCCAAGCCTCTTCGGATGCGTACCGTACATATTCATCAAAATATAAAGAATATACAGAGGCAAAGAAAGCGTATGACGATGCGGTAAATTCCTCCGCAGAGAACATTGCAATACTGAAGACAGCAATGGACAGTGCGAAAATGGCAATGGACTCCGCAAAGACGCAGGCAGATGCGGCGGACAGAAGCTACGAAAATGCACGCGATACATACAATGACACAGATACGGCATATAAGAACTCCAAGAAGAGTATTTTAAAGAAACTCGAAAGTGCTGTTGACACTGCACAGACCGGGTACGACACCGCTAAGAAAAATTTTGAAATTGCGGAGTTTCAGGTTAATCAGCAGCTTGAGAGTTACGAAGCCGCATACGATAAGACAAAAGCACTCAGCGATGTAAGTGCGGCGGAAATACAGCTCAACCAGCTGAAAGCAACGCGTGCGGATTATATCATCAAGGCGCCTTGCGACGGAACCGTGACGCAGCTTTCTCTTGAAAAAGGGGAAATGGCAACAATGGGAATGCCGGTCGCAACGATTTCAAATCTTGACGGAATGCAGGTGAATATCAAGGTAGACGAATACACGATAAAAAACGTGCATGTTTCAAGCCCGGTAAAGATCTTGATTGATGCCATTGACAAAGAATATGAGGGGACTCTCGTTGAGGTGGATAAGACCGCAACCGTTGAAGGCGGCGTGTCCTATTTTAACGCAAAAGTAAGCTTTACCCCGGATGAACTTGTGAAGGCAGGAATGAGCGTAGAAGTAAAACTCACGAGAATCGACGAAAGAAATGTTTTGAGCGTTTCACAAGTGAGCCTGCAATACAATGAAGACAATACGGCATATGTCCTCGTTAAGGATGCGGGCGGAAGCATGGAGCAAAGACAGCTTGTGCTGGGCGCCTCGGATGGCATCTATGTGGAAGTTAAGGACGGGCTCAGCGAAGGCGAAGAAATATTTTATCCGAAAAAATTTGATTTTAATATGGAAGAAATGGATTCCATGCGAGAAGCAAGAAACTCCATGATGCTGGGTGAATGATATGGCAGTGAAAGAAATTCTCAGAATGGAAAAAATTGTGAAGCAATATGTCATGGGCGAGGAAGTCTCCACCGTTCTTAAAGGCATCGACCTTACCGTGAACGAGGGTGAATTTCTTGCGGTTCTGGGTCCTTCGGGAAGCGGCAAGTCAACACTCATGAATATCATAGGTTGCCTCGACACGCCAACTTCGGGGGACTATTACCTTTCCGGTAGACATATTTTCAACCAGGATGAAAAAACACTGGCGCATATCCGAAGCAAAGAGATCGGATTTATTTTCCAGTCCTTTTATCTTTTGCAGCGTCAGAGTGCCCTTGACAATGTAATGCTTCCTCTGATATATGCCGGAATGAATACGAGGGAACGCGAAGAAAGAGCGAAACTCATGCTGGAGCGTGTCGGACTTGCGGATAAAATGTATCATTTTCCGAATCAAATGTCCGGCGGTCAGCAGCAGCGCGTTGCGATTGCAAGAGCAATTTCAACCAATCCCACGATTCTGCTTGCGGATGAACCTACGGGTGCACTGGACCAGAAAACAGGCGAACAGGTCATGGAAATCTTCCACGAACTCAATGAAGAGGGCAGAACAATTATAATGATCACGCATGATTCCAAAATCGCATCGCATGCAAAGCGCATCGTGCGTATTCTTGACGGAAATATAAGCGAGGGAGGCTTGGAAGATGCCTAAACTCAGCATGATAAAAGAAAGCGTAATCATGTCCGTCCAAAACATCGTTTCGAACAAGATGCGTTCCTTTCTTACCACACTCGGAATTATCATAGGTGTAGCTGCGGTAATCGCGATGGTAACGACGGTTTCTGCCGTTTCGGACTACATGATGGATGAGTTTTCGAGCCTCGGAGCGGGGACTCTTACCGTCAACGCACCCGGAACGGCTCTCAAAGCGGGTCTTACGGAAAACGACTTGGAAGAGATAAAAAAACTCGACAATGTCAAGGGAATCGCACCGTCTGTAAGCGTATATGCAAAAGTCGTAAGGAATGACTATGTCAGTGACGATGTAACCGTAACCGGAAAGAACGAGACATATTTTCAAAAAAACGACGAGATGGTGACCTACGGAAGGGCCTTCACAGCACAGGACATGGATGGAACGGTTACCGTCTGCTTGATTGACGATACTCTTGCGAAAACATTTTTCCTGGGAGAAGATCCCCTCGGGAAAACGATTCGCATAGGTGGAATCCGCTATACGGTAATCGGGCTCTGCAGCCCTGACGATACCATGATGAGCATGATGGTCGGAGTGAAAGAGAGCGACGGAAATATCTACATCCCGTACAAAAATGCGCTGAGCATGAACGGCAGGAATTTTGTCACAAGCCTCGAGGTGTACATTGACAACACAGACCTGACAAGCACTTTGGTAGACAATCTTGAAGCTTTTCTTGACAACACATTCAACAATTCCGAAAGTGCGTACAGCATTATCAACATGGAGAGCCTTCTTGACATGATGGATACCATGTACGATATGATGAATAAACTGCTTGCTGGGATTGCCTCAATATCGCTTCTTGTCGGCGGAATCGGAATTATGAACATGATGCTTGTAAATGTGAGCGAAAGAACACGGGAAATCGGACTTCGCAAAGCACTCGGTGCGGAGCCGAAGATTATACAGCTTCAATTCCTGATCGAGTCCATTATTTTGTCACTGATGGGCGGTGCAATTGGAATTTTGTCCGGCGAGCTGCTTTCCTATGTGGCGCTTTCGGCAATCGGAACGGGCTTTGAGGTGAACTTGTCAGCGGTTGCCTTGGGATTCGGATTTTCATTTGCGGTCGGAATTGTCTTCGGCTGGGCACCCGCAAGAAAGGCAAGCCGGCTGAATCCAATTGATGCCCTTCGCAGCGAATAAATATAGGCATACTTTTTCTCTAAAGTAATAGAATGTATAGACACTAAAACTTTAGGAGGAAAAAATGGAAAGTAATGTAGCGGAACTTTGCGGTGTTGTGCTTTCAGAGTTAAGATTCAGTCACAAAACTTACGGCGAAATTTTTTATACTTTCGTTCTGGGAATCGAACGCAGAAGCGGATATATCGATGAAATAAACATTATGGTTTCGGAGCGGCTGATTTTTGACAATCCGCCGAGAGAAGGAGATTTTGTTGAGATAAAAGGCCAGATAAGGACCTACAACGAGATTGTGGATGAAAAAAACAAACTTAATGTTGTTGTTTTTGCCAAGGAAATATATCAAAGCGAAAATTTCGGATATAACGAGAATTACATCTATCTGGAAGGGTTTCTCTGCAAAGAGCCATTGAAGCGAACCTCGCCTCTCGGACGCGAAATCTGCGATATGATGCTTGCTGTAAACCGCATGTATAACAAATCCGACTACATACCGTGCATCGCGTGGGGCAGAAATGCCGGATATGCCGAAAAACTCGGGGTTGGCACCAAGCTTGCGCTGGAGGGAAGAATTCAAAGCAGAGAATACAAAAAGAAGCTTGATGACGGCACTGCCGAGATGCGGAAGGCTTTTGAAGTATCCGTAGTCAAGCTGGAGGAAGCATAATTCAAAATAATATTACCGATGCAAAATCCATTTTGCCTGCGGCGGAATGGATTTTTGACTGCACATAAATTATCCGTGAAAATCCTCCTTGACACATCCCTGCCTTATATGCTAAAATAACTGACGAAAGAAATCTTTAAGCACGATACAGAGATGTCGGCAAGATGGACATAGGAAGACAAACAGCGGAAGCCCTCAGAACAGGTGCTTGCGCTAGTGTGTTATGTATGACCGTAATCTTGCCGGAGGGCAGGATTTTTTTATGCCCAAAAGGAGGATTGGCAATGAAAAAAATTTTCGCGGAGCGTTTTAAAGAAAAATATAAGAACAAGTTTGGCGATTTCTCCGATGAATCGTTTTTGATAATCCCTTCTTTTGTGGATGTACATGTACATTTGCGAGAGCCGGGATTTTTTTTTAAGGAAACCATAGCAAGCGGAAGCCGTGCGGCAGCAGCTTCGGGATACGGACACATCTTTTCGATGCCGAATCTGAATCCGGTGCCGGATACGCTCGAAACCCTCAAAGTGCAGCTCAAGCTAATCGAAAAAAATGCCTGCATCGATGTAAGGCCTTACGGAGCAATTACGATGGGTGAGCAGGGCAGGGAGCTTGCGGAGCTTGAAGAGATGGCATCGTTTGTCATCGGCTTCAGCGATGACGGTGTGGGGCTGAATGACCCGGAGCTGATGAAGAAGGCAATGGAAACTGCAAAGCGGCATAACCTTGTCATTGCAGCACATTGCGAAGACATCGCCTTGAGAAACGGCGGCTATATTCATGACGGAGATTATGCGAAGAGACACGGGCATAAGGGGATTTCCTCCGAAAGCGAATGGAAACCGATACAGCGGGATTTGAAGCTGGCAGAAGAGACAGGCTGTAAATACCATGTCTGCCACATTTCCACGAAGGAAAGCGTGGAAATTATCGCCGAAGCCAAGGCAAGAGGCGTGAATGTCACCTGCGAAACCGCGCCGCACTACCTGATTTTTACGGATGAGGATTTGCAGGAGGACGGAAGATTCAAGATGAATCCGCCGATTCGCAGTGAAAAAGACCGCGAGGCACTCAGAAAAGGGATTCTCGACGGAACCATCGATATGATTGCGACCGACCACGCGCCGCACAGCGAAGAAGAAAAAGCAAAGGGACTTGCGGGCAGCGCGATGGGAATCGTGGGACTGGAAACCGCTTTTCCGGTGCTTTATACGGGACTTGTAAAGAGCGGAATTCTGCCGCTTGAGCGATTAGTCGAATTGATGGCAGAAGCCCCAAGACGCAGATTCGGTCTCCCGTCGGCGGAAGAGGCAGACGATTGGGCGGTGTGGAATATTGCCGAAAGCTATAAAATCTGCCCGGAAAACTTCCTTTCGATGGGAAGAGCGACCCCGTTTGCGGGGCAGGAGGTTTACGGAAAATGCGTGCTGAATCTACTCGGCGGAAAGACGGTTTGGGAGGACAAAAAATGAAGCAGAATACCTATCGAATTGCAGAAAACAGAGCCTTGACAGAAAGCGTATGGGAAATGACGCTAAATGGCGATACTTCTGCTTGTGAAAGACCGGGACAATTCGTTAATATCAAGCTCGAAGGATTTTTTCTGCGGAGACCGATTTCCGTCTGCGATTATGACGAAAACACGATAAAGATTATATATAAGACCGTCGGGGCCGGAACGAAGGAAATGTCGCAGATGCGGCAGGGACAGACGCTGGATGTGCTGACGGGTCTCGGAAACGGATACGATACCGCTAAAGCGGGAAATATGCCGCTCTTAATCGGAGGAGGCGCAGGGGTTCCACCGCTGTACGGTCTGCTTCGGCACCTGAAGAAAGAAAATCCGAAATGCGAAGCGAAGGTCATTTTGGGCTTTAACACGCAGGACGAAATTTTCTATAAAGAGGAATTTGAAGCACTTGGTGCTGAAGTTTTCCTCACGACCGCAGACGGCTCGGCCGGCACGAAAGGCTTCGTAACCGATGTGATGAAAGTTCTTACCTACAGCTGCTTCTATGCCTGCGGACCGGAAGCCATGCTGAAGGCAATTGACGCAGAGGCGAAAACCTCAGGGCAGCTCAGTTTTGAAGAGCGGATGGGGTGCGGATTCGGAGCCTGCATGGGCTGCTCCTGCAGGACGAAATACGGAAACAAGAGAATCTGCAAGGAAGGACCGGTTTTGGAAAGAGAGGAAATCATATGGTAGATAGAGAAAAGAAAGCCGCAGGCACTGCGGAAGCGGATATTTCCACCGAGCTTTGCGGAATCCGACTTGACAATCCGGTGATTCCGGCAAGTGGCACTTTCGGCTACGGAAGAGAATTTAACGAATTTTATGATATAAACTGCCTGGGAACCTTTTCGTTCAAAGGCACGACCCTGGAGCCGCGCTTCGGCAACCCGACGCCGCGGATTGCGGAGTGCCCGGACGGCATGATTAACGCGGTCGGCCTGCAAAACCCGGGTGTGGAGAAGGTCATCAGCGAGGAACTTCCCGCACTGGCGGAGATTTTTCATAAGCCTGTGATGGCGAATGTCAGTGGATTTTCTGTAAGCGACTATGCGAAGACAGTCGAAAAACTCGAAGCCGACGAAGCGGCGAGCCGCCAAATCGGATGGTACGAAATCAACATCAGCTGTCCGAATGTGCATGGCGGCGGCATGGCGTTCGGAACCTGTCCGCAGGCAGCGGCAGAGGTCACGAAGGCAGTCAGGAAAATGACGAAAAAGCCGATGCTGCTGAAACTTTCCCCGAATGTGACGGATATTACGAAAATCGCAAAAGCCTGTGAAGATGCGGGCGCGGACGGCATCAGCCTGATTAACACACTGCTCGGAATGCGAATCGACCTGCGGACAAAACGCCCGGTCATCGCCAATAAAATGGGCGGATTTTCGGGTCATGCGATTCTGCCGGTGGCACTGCGCATGGTGTGGCAGGTCTACGATGCGGTAAGGATTCCGATCGTCGGAATGGGCGGTGTTTCAAGCGCCGAGGAAGTCATCGAAATGATGCTTGCCGGAGCGCATGCAGTGGAAATCGGAGCGGCAAACCTGACAGAACCGTTTATCTGCAAAAAAATTATCGAAGAACTACCGAATACATGTAAAAAATACGGAATTACAAGTTTAAAGGAAATCATAGGAGGTGCTCACTAATGGGAAAAGACGTAATTATCGCCTGCGATTTTGCTTCGGCAGAGGAAACGCTGGCATTTCTGGACAAATTCACCGCGGAAAAACCGTATGTCAAAATCGGCATGGAGCTTTACTATGCGGAGGGACCGCAGATTGTGAAGAAAATCAAGGAACGCGGACATAAAATTTTCCTGGATTTGAAACTGCATGACATTCCGAATACCGTTAAAAAGGCGATGAAAGTCCTTTCGGGTCTGGATGTCGATATGTGCAACCTTCACGCGGCAGGCACAGCCGCGATGATGGAAGCGGCACTCGAAGGTTTGACAAGAGAAGACGGCATGAGACCTTTGCTGATTGCGGTTACGCAGCTTACCTCCACCGACCAGGAGCGGATGGAAAAGGATTTGCTGATTGAAAAGCCTTTGGAAGAGGTGGTCGACCATTATGCAGCAAACGCGAAAAAAGCAGGGCTTGACGGCGTGGTATGTTCGCCTCTGGAAGCAGCTCGGGTGCATGAGCTTTGCGGAGAAGGCTTCCTGACGGTAACACCGGGTGTGCGCTTTGCGGACGGCGATGCAGGCGACCAGGTGCGCGTGACGACCCCGCAGCGGGCAAAGGAAATCGGTTCGGACTATATCGTGGTCGGTCGTCCGATTACGCAGGCAGAAGACCCTGTGGCGGCCTACAGACGCTGCGTCAGCGAGTTTGTCGGCTGAGAGCAGAAGCCGTAAAACGGCGAAAATGAAATTGTAAGTTACAGGCATGTTAAGTATAAAGGAGATTAGTATGGATTTTAAACAGGAAATTGCAAAGGGTCTGCTTTCCATCGAGGCGGTTTTTCTCAGACCGGAAGAGCCGTTCACATGGGCGAGCGGAATTAAAAGTCCGATTTACTGCGACAACCGTCTGACGCTGACATCGCCGGATGTGCGTACGATGGTGGAAAACGGACTTGCAGAAATTATCAGAGAGAACTATCCGCAGTGCGAGGTTCTGATGGGAACCAGCACGGCAGGAATCGCACATGCGGCAATCACCGCACATCTGATGGATCTTCCGATGGGCTATGTCAGAGGCTCCGCAAAGGATCACGGACGCACGAATCAAATCGAAGGAAAGCTTTTGCCGGGCCAAAAAGTGGTCGTTGTCGAGGATTTGATTTCCACCGCGGGTTCCGCCGTTGACACCGTAAAGGTGCTTCGGGAAGCGGGCGCGGAAGTCCTTGGAATCGCCAGCATTTTTACATACGGTATGAAGAAAGGCCTTGAGCGCCTTGCGGAAAACGAAGTGAAAAACGTGAGCCTCTGTGATTTGGACGCTTTGGTGGAAATTGCGGCAGAAAGCGGATATATCAAACAAGACGAAAAAGCAAAAATTTTAAAGTTCAGAGACAACCCTTCCGATGAGGGATGGATGAAAGGAGACAAATAATGAAAGAAATCAGAAACCTGATTAACATCACCGACTTAACTGTAGAAGAAATCAACGAGCTGATTGCGGTTGCAGACGACATCGTTGAAAATCACGCGGAATATGAGGATATCTGCGCGCATAAAAAACTTGCAACACTGTTCTTTGAGCCGAGCACCAGAACCAGACTCAGCTTTGAAGCTGCAATGCTCGAGCTCGGCGGAAGCGTTCTGGGATTCTCCGAAGCAAGCTCCAGTTCCGCGGCAAAGGGCGAAAGCGTGAGCGATACGATTCGCACGGTCGGCTGCTATGCGGACATCATCGCAATGCGTCACCCGAAAGAGGGCGCGCCGATTGTTGCAGCGCAACGCACGACGGTTCCGATTATCAACGGCGGCGACGGCGGACATTTCCACCCGACACAGACTTTGACCGACCTTTTGACGATTAAGAGAAAGAAAGGCCGTCTGGATCATATGACGATTGGGCTTTGCGGAGACCTGAAATTCGGTCGTACCGTTCACTCCCTCATCGAAGCAATGCTCCGCTACGAAGGCATTAAATTCGTGCTGATTTCACCGCAGGAGCTTCAGGTACCGGACTATGTAAAGGAAAAGATGGACGCGGCAGGAGCAGAATGGACGGAAGTGGAGACTTTGGAAGAGGCAATGCCGCAGCTTGACATCCTGTACATGACCAGAGTACAGAGAGAGCGTTTCTTCAACGAAGAAGACTATGTAAGACTGAAAGACAGCTATATCCTGAATCTTGAAAAGCTGCAGCCTGCAAAGGAAGATTTGACAATCATGCATCCGCTGCCGAGAGTAAACGAAATTTCGGTTGAAGTAGACGACGACCTGCGCGCATGCTACTTCTTCCAGGCACTTTGTGGAAAGCACATCCGTATGGCACTCATTCTCTTCCTGCTCGGCATCAAGAGAGCGTAGAGCGAAGGGAAGCTACAGAGTTTAGAGTTAATGAAAACGAAAATAGGGAGGAAAAAATGAATATAGATGGCGTAAAAAACGGAATCGTACTGGACCATATCAAGGCAGGAAAGAGCATGATGGTTTACGAACTTTTGGGACTGGACAAGGTTGACAACTGTGTAGCGGTTATTCAGAATGTTTCCAGCTCCAAATACGGAAAGAAAGACATCATTAAAATCGATGAAAGCATCGAACTGGACTTAGATGTTCTGGGTTATATCGACAGCAATATCACTGTAAATCACGTGAAAGACGGAAAGCTGGAAAAGAAACTACACTTAGAGCTTCCGCTGACCCTCAAAAATGTAGTAAGATGCAAAAACCCGAGATGCATCACAAGCATTGAGCAGGAAATCGTGCATACCTTCCGTCTGGTTGACAGGGAAAAGAAAGTATACCGCTGCGCTTACTGCGACGCGGAGCATCGGGTAAAATAGCTTTGAAACGCTTGCGGCGGGATGGATTTTGTGCTAAAATGAACTTTAACATATTTTATACAAATGGAGGGAAACAAAATGTTCGATGCTAGCGGAAGAGACAACAATACTTACAATGTTGACAATTTCGAATTTATTAAAAAAACATCGCCTGTAGTCGGCGGATTCATTGAAAAAGAGTACTATCGTCAGAAGAATAATGTGGAGCTCATCGCTTCCGAAAACTACTGTTCAGAAGCAGTCCTTGCAGCATGCGGAAGTTGTCTGTCATGGAAATACGCGGAAGGGTATCCTTATGTACGTACTTCCGGAAATACCAGCCGCTACTACGGCGGAACTGAGTTTGTTGATCAGCTGGAAGAGTACTGCTGTGATGTCTGGAGAAAAGTTTTCGATACGGACTATCATGTGAATGTACAGCCGCACAGCGGTTCGCAGGCGAACTTTGCAGCATATAAGTCAATACTGAAACCGGGAGATACTATTTTATCTTTGTCCCTTGACAACGGTGGACACCTTACTCACGGCTCTTCCGTAAACTTCAGCGGCACCCTTTACAATATGGTATTTTACGATGTAGATGAAAGAGGATATATCGACATGGAAGATGTCCGCAAGAAAGCTTTGGCTTGCAGACCGCAGCTCATTCTTACAGGAGCATCCGCTTACTCCAGAACCATTGACTTCCCGGCATTTGCTGAAATTGCGAAGGAAGTGGGTGCTTATTTCATGGTTGATATGGCACATATCGCAGGACTTGTTGCAGGCGGTGCACATCCGTCACCGTTCGGTTATGCGGACATTATCACAACCACCACGCACAAAACGTTGAGAGGACCTCGTGGGGGATTGATTTTTGCAAGACAGGACCTTGCCAAGAAAGTTGACAGTGCGGTATTCCCTTATGCACAGGGCGGCCCGCTTGAACACATTATTGCAGGTAAAGCAGTGTGTGCAGAGGAGGCTCTCAGACCTTCCTACAAGGAATATGTACATCAGGTTGTTAAAAACTGCAAAGCTTTGTCCGACGAATTTATTCGTCTCGGCTATAAGGTTGTAACAGGGGGAACCGATAACCATCTGATTCTTCTTGACCTTTCCGACGAACCGTTCAGCGGAAGAGTTCTGCAGGAAGAATGTGACAAGATTGGAATCACACTTAACAAGAACTGCGTTCCATGTGAGAAACGTTCTCCGAGAGAAACTTCGGGTGTCAGAATCGGAACCGCACCGATGACAACCAGAGGCTACCTTGAAGAAGATTTCGTAAGAGTTGTTCACAGAATTGATGAACTCATCAGGAAACTCAGAGAAGAATATAAATAAAATTTTGAACAGTAAGGAAATGCCCGCCGAAGATTGCTTTTGGCGGGCATTTTTTGTGGTTCTATAATAATGCTGAGCTGAGAGGCTCCTTACCAGGTTACGACTTCCGGAGCTTCCGTGAAGGAGCAGAAGGCAGCGGCAGCGTCTTTGATATAATAAACAACTGTATTACCATCGTCAGGTTTGTAAATTGCCTGGAGGCTCGGATATGCGTCGAGCATGGAAATACGCGCTTCAATTCTGTCATCTTCCACGAGTGTGCCTGTCAGTCTGATCCAGCGGTCACTTCCGACCATAGCGGAAATTTCAACCTTTCCGTTCGCCTGAATCTGCTTGGAAACATCTTTGGATTTTCCCGTCTGAACATAGAGTTTTCCTTCAAAAATGTTGATTGTACCGAACGGTCTTACATGCGGCTGGTCGCCGTCAACGGTTGCAATATAGTATACGCCTGCATTTTTCAAAAATTCATAAACTTTTTCCATATTCGTTCCTCGCTTTCTTTTTCAATAATTATATTCTAAACGCATATCAAAGTAAAGTCAACTTATCAGGATTGAATTTCGTTTTGCCGTATAGGACTCGCACCGTTTGCGCTTACCTTGACTCCGAACATATCCTTAATGTTTATCAACCGCTTTTCGGCTTCCTATGGCGGTGAAAAAGCGATTGCAGCCTATGCTTGCATTTATGCTGATTCTGCCGAGATTCTTTGGCGGGCAGATTATGGTATGGTGGAGCACCGTGCTTGCACAAATCAGTGCAGCAGCACATGCTGTGTTTTTTGCAGCAAAGACGCAGAAAAGTTCATATGCGAAAAAAATTTTATTATAAGCAAGGGGAAGATATTAGTATGAATGAATATGAGAACCAAATGATATTTTCTTTGATGACAGCATTTTCTTTGACGAAAACGGTCTCTGCGAGCAGGATTAATGATAAACTGAAACTTGATAGGCGTTGAATTTTAAACAGCACTAAGTATAATTTACAAACAATCAGAAAATAATATTTTAAAAGTTATATCTGATAAAATATTATTTCGCATTGTTTTTTAAGTTACAATTTGATAAAATAAAATCATCACAGAAGGGAGGATGGTATTATGATTAAAAGAGAATCGTATATGAGCCGTATCCGTCCGTTTATTGGCGGTGATTTGATTAAAGTTATGACCGGCATTAGGCGCAGCGGAAAATCTGTCATGCTGGAGCTGATAAAGCAGGAATTACTGGAATCCGGTGTCAGCTCACAGAACTTTATTTCTATAAATTTTGAAGATTTGCGGAATGCACCGCTTTGTAATATGCAGTCTTTGCATGAAGAAATTTTGCGGCGTGCGGAATCCATTCATGGAAAGGTTTTCTTGTTCTTTGATGAAATCCAAGAGGTGCAAGATTGGGAAAAATGTGTGAATTCTCTGCGAGTTGCGCTGGACTGCGATATCTATATTACCGGCTCCAATGCCAGACTGCTGTCCGGTGAACTGGCAACCTACTTAGGCGGACGTTATGTTGAATTCGTAATCTATCCATTTTCCTTTGCGGAATTTCTTGCGTTATACCAGCCGATTGCACCGCAGGATTCCATACAGCAATGTTTCCAAAAATATCTGCTTTCGGGCGGAATGCCATACCTTGCGAATTTACAGTATAGCGAGGAACCGTCACGCCAGTACTTGACTGACATATTCAATTCTGTGCAGCTCAAGGATATTGTCAAACGAAACAAAGTCCGGGATGTGGATTTATTGGAATGTATTCTGGCATATGTCATGGCAAATGTAGGGACGACCTTTTCTGCCACATCACTGTCCAAGTTTTTTAAGAGCGAGCAGCGTATCGTCGCACCGGAAACCATTATGAACTATATCAAATACTGCTGTGATGCGTATTTGTTCTATAAGGTCAAGAGGCAGGATTTACACGGAAAACAAATTCTGACAACCAACGAAAAATACTATATTGCCGATCACGGTATCCGCGAGGCAGTATTCGGCGGCAATATGCGGGATATCAATCTGATTTTGGAAAATATCGTTTTTTTAGAGCTGCTGCGCCGTGGGTACACAGTCACAGTAGGAAAGTCAGGAGACAAAGAGATTGATTTCGTTTGTGAAAGACGCAGCGAAAAAATCTATGTGCAAGTTGCCTATTTGTTAGCATCAGAAGAAACTGCAGGCAGAGAGTTTGGTGTCTATGACAGTATTCGCGATAATTTCCCAAAGTATGTCGTATCGCTGGATGAATTCGATATGAGCCGCAACGGTATTAAACATCGAAATATCCGTGATTTTCTGCTGGCGGAAACATGGGATTAATGCTTCATATTACAAACGGATTGACGCAAGTTATAACTTGGAATTTGTGAGAGAAAACATGAGCAGAAAAAAAGATAAAATGATTTCAGGTGCGCTTTTCCGGATTTATCGCAGATCAAACGAAAAAATACTGGACGCTTGTTATCGTTGGCTATACGATGCAGGTGCTGGCGATCCCGGCTTTGGCATCGCATAGTTCCTCGGAAGTTGGATTCTGGGCATTTTGTACGACCTCAGCCCTATGTACCTTGTCATCATATCCGTTGCCGCACAGCTTCTTCTTGCAATCGCGTTTTACCTGCTGTGCATCAGGCAGAACAAAATAGAAAAAGCTTTATAAAAGCATTGGCACGGTGCGGCGGCAAACGAATGGTTCTCCTACCTTGCAATTGAAGTTCCGGGCAAAGACGGCTCGAACGAATGGCTGGAAGCCGTAACGGACGAACAGTACGATAAACAGAAATAGACAGAAAGATGGGGCTGTCGCATTAACAGAAAAATAACCGTTAGGGTGCAGCC
>ULSS01038696.1_pt1 | contig 40614 bp, 31 predicted proteins | sample 1956901 | NCBI WGS metagenome assembly ULSS01 (sample SAMEA4835714, study PRJEB28245) | human gut metagenome | biome: gut microbiome; material: fecal sample | place: Denmark | collected 2008
CCGTTCCGAAAGCTGGTGCCCGAATAGCCAGCATATAGCACTATGCCACAATCAGGTAACAGAATCCAGAGTGATGAAAACTGTGCATCCCTTTATTAGTCCCAAGATACAGCAGCAAGTGGCAGGACCATGTAGGAACATCGGTACTTAGATGCCGTCCTTTGGCATCTTACGTACCGCTATGTTCCGATTTGAGCGAGAGCGTGTCCTGCACTGCTACCTGTATCGCGGGACGGAGAATGAACAGCCATCCTGCACTGCTACCTGTATCGCGGGACGGAGAATGAACAGCCATCCTGCACTGCTGCTTGTATCGCGGGACGGAGGCGGTATGTGAATGATGATTCCCTAAATACTTCCTTTGACGCAGCAGAATAACGTATGCTACAATAAACGTAGTTATTCGACGATAAAGCGAAGGAGGAAGAAGAAAATGAGAAGGATAAAATCAGCACTGCTGTTATCTGCGATGGCAGCAACGGTAGTGTTATCGATTGGTCAGCCGTTACAGGCACAGGCAGAACAGATGAGTGATGTGGGTACAACTGTGACAGGAGTAGCCGTTCCATCTGCAGAAGGGGAAACGGACACAGAAGAGGGCACAGCAGATACCCTGGAAGCGACGGATACCGAAGCGGTTTCTGCGAGTGTGCCGACACCATCCCAGGTCTATCAGACGATGATTGCCATGAAGGCAAGCTACCCGGAGGGAATGCCTTGGACGAATAATGATTTCTATGCATGGAAGGGCGGTGGACAATATTATGGCGGATATGGATGTGTTGCGTTTGCGTTCATATTGAGTGATGCCGCATTCGGGAATCTCCCATCCAGAACTCATACAAATTTTGATGATATTCGTGTCGGTGATATTATCCGGATGAATTATGATATGCATTCGGTTGTCGCATTGGAGGTTTATGATACATACATCGTAGTGGCAGAGGGAAACTTTAACAGCTCTATTCATTGGGGACGGCAGATCAGCCTGGATGAGATCCGGCAGACCGGTACGTATGTCACAACACGGTATCCGGAGGGAACGCCAAAGCCGGCTCCGATCGACAAGACGAAGGTGAGAGCATTCTGTAAACGGTTGTATCAGGTATGTCTCGGAAGAAATCCGGAGACAGCAGGTCTGGAGTACTGGACAGAAGCACTGGCAAACGGGGAAAAGAGCGGAATCGAGGCAGGCCTCGGCTTTGTGTTCAGCCCGGAATATATTAATAAGAAAACAAGCAATGCAGAATACATTGAAATGCTGTATCAGGTATTTTTGGATCGCGCCTCCGATGCCGGCGGACGGGAATACTGGAGCGGAATGCTGGAACAGGGTATGTCAAGGCAGTATGTGTTCCAAAAGGTTGCCCAGTCAGAGGAATATACAAAGATCTGTCAGAATTATGGAATCAACAGAGGCACTTATACTCTGACGCAGGCAAGGGATCAGAAACCGGAGCTGACCAAATATGTCAATCGGTTGTACTCAAAGGTTATGAATCGTACCGGAGAAGCAGACGGTCTGAATTACTGGTGTGGACAGATCCAGAGTGGTCAGAAGAGTGTAGTCGGTGCAGCGGAAGAATTCTTCCGGACACCGGAATTTCTGAATAAAAAGACATCCAATACGGAGTATGTTAAGGTGTTGTACCGGACATTTATGGGACGGGAAGCTGATAAGGCCGGCCTGAATTACTGGGTAAGACGGTTGAATGCGGGAGAGAATCGGAATGTGATCCTTCGTTCCTTTGCAGGCTGTCCGGAGTTTCAGAATATTATAAAATCCTTCGGACTGTAAAATAACAGGCAATAATAATTCAAATTATTATAAAAAACAATTGACAAGTGAAGGATAGTTTGGTAACATATCACTCGATGAACTGCCAAAGACAGTAGGTGCTGAAAAGCGTAAGGTTAAAACGCCTACCGAGGAGAGAATCGTATGAAGTATTGATTATGTACATCGATCCCGGTCTCTGAGCAGACCGGGATTTTTTCATCGTTTGAAACCAGTGCAGTCATCTGTTAAATAATATAGGAGGTGCACTATCATGGCTAAGGTAGAAATTAAGCAGCCGATCGTAGACGAGATCAAGGCAAATATTGAAGGCGCTGCTTCCATCGTGTTAGTAGACCATCGCGGACTTACCGTAGAGCAGGATACCCGGCTTCGTAAAGCATTAAGAGAAGCAGGTATTACCTACAAGGTATACAAGAACACACTGATGAAGCGTGCATTTGAAGGTACTGATTTCGCTCAGTTGGATCCAAATCTGGAAGGACCAAGTGCGATTGCTATTTCTAAGGATGATGCAACTGCTCCGGCAAGAATTCTTGCTAAGTTTGCAAAGGAAGCAGATGCATTAGAGATCAAGGCTGGTGTCGTTGAAGGAACATATTATGATGCAAAGGGCATTCAGGTTATTTCTTCTATTCCTTCAAGAGAAGAACTGCTGTCCAAGTTCCTTGGAAGCATCCAGTCACCTATTACCAACTTTGCTCGCGTTATTAAGCAGATCGCAGAGCAGAAAGAACAGGAAGCTTAATTATTAATTAAAGAATACTTTCTGTGGAAACAGTGTGCGAGAGCACAGAATGAATAATATTAAAAAATGGAGGATATGAAAATGACTACTCAGGAAATTATCGAAGTTATCAAAGGTTTATCTGTATTAGAGTTAAATGATTTAGTAAAGGCTTGCGAGGAAGAATTCGGCGTATCTGCAGCAGCAGGCGTTGTAGTTGCAGCAGCAGGTGCTGGTGCCGGTGAAGCAGCAGAAGAGAAGGACGAGTTCAACGTAGAGTTAACAGAAGTTGGTCCTAACAAGGTTAAGGTTATCAAGGTTGTTCGTGAAGTTACCGGCTTAGGCTTAAAGGAAGCTAAGGACGTAGTTGATGGCGCTCCTAAGGTATTAAAGGAAGGTGCTTCTAAGGCTGAGGCTGAGGATATCAAGACTAAGTTAGAGGCTGAAGGCGCTAAGGTTACATTAAAGTAATTTTACGACAGAATCTTCAAAAGATAAAAGTCTATCAGGCTGCTGCTCCTGGCACTTTGAAGTGCCGGGCGGTAGCCTGTTTCTTCTTAAATCTCAAAAATCTAAAAGTTAATTCAAAAAATCATTGACTCCTATTGACTTTAGTGCTATTATAGTATGGCATGACTATCCTGGTCTATCTATGGCGGGATATCTGTATTTGCATGTTACCATACTTTTAGTTCAAGGGGTGAAACCAGTAATGGAAAAAACAAGGATTAAACCTATCAAATCAGGCAGAGGAATCAGAATGAGTTACTCAAGAAGAAATGAAGTTCTTGAGATGCCGAACCTTATCGAAGTCCAGAAGGATTCATATGATTGGTTCCTGACTGATGGTCTGAAGGAAGCATTTGATGACATTTCTCCAATCGAAGATGTCAGCGGACGCTACTGCATGGAGTTTATTGGATATCAGCTGTGCAGAGAAGACAAGAAGTATACGATTGAGGAATGTAAGGAGCGCGACGCTACTTATGCGGCACCTTTAAAGGTGACAGTACGTCTTCGTAAAAAGGAAACAGATGAGATGAGCACGCATGACATCTTCATCGGTGATCTGCCATTAATGACAGAGACAGGTACATTTGTGATTAATGGTGCAGAACGTGTAATTGTCAGTCAGTTAGTACGTTCTCCTGGTATTTATTATGCTATCGGACATGATAAGATCGGTAAAACCTTGTATTCCTGTACCGTAATTCCGAACCGTGGTGCATGGTTGGAGTATGAGACAGACTCTAATAATGTATTTTCTGTACGTGTTGACCGTACCAGAAAGGTGCCGATTACTGTTCTGATTCGTTCCCTTGGTGTTGGAACCAACGCTGAGATTATTGATATGTTTGGCGAGGAACCTAAGATCCTTGCAAGTTTTGAAAAGGATCCATCCACAGACTATGAGGGTGGTTTATTAGAGTTATATAAAAAGATCCGGCCGGGCGAGCCGCTTGCGGTTGAAAGTGCAGCCAGCCTGATCAACAGTATGTTCTTTGACCCGAAGAGATATGACCTTGCAAAAGTTGGTAGATATAAATTTAACAAGAAACTGGCACTTCAGAACCGTATCACAGGTTTTGTATTGGCAGAGGATGTAGTAAATACTACAACCGGTGAAATTATGGCTTCCGCCGGCGATAAGGTGACACTGGAGCTGGCAACTGCAATCCAGAATGCGGCAGTTCCTTATGTAATGCTGCAGACTGAGGAGAGAAATGTAAAGGTTCTTTCAAATCTGATGGTAGATTTAAAGGAATACGTAGATTTTGATCCGGAAGAGGTTGGCATTTCTGAAAAGGTGTACTATCCGGTATTAAAGGAATTACTGGAGAACTTCAGCGGAGAAGAGTTAAAGCAGGAGATTGAACGGAATGTTTCGGAACTGGTACCAAAGCATATTACCAAGTCTGATATTTTCGCATCTATTAATTATAATATGCATCTGGAATACGGAATCGGTAATCAGGATGATATCGATCACCTGGGCAACCGTCGTATCCGTGCAGTCGGCGAGCTGTTACAGAATCAGTACCGCATCGGTCTGTCACGTCTGGAGCGTGTAGTTCGTGAAAGAATGACAACACAGGATGCAGATACGATTTCAGCTTCCTCACTGATCAATATCAAGCCGGTAACTGCAGCCGTTAAGGAGTTCTTCGGAAGCTCCCAGCTGTCACAGTTCATGGATCAGAATAACCCATTGTCAGAGCTGACACATAAGAGACGTTTATCAGCCCTGGGTCCTGGCGGTCTGTCAAGAGATCGTGCCGGATTCGAGGTTCGAGATGTACATTATACACATTATGGAAGAATGTGCCCAATTGAGACACCTGAAGGACCGAACATCGGTCTGATCAACTCACTGGCATGCTATGCGCGGATCAACCAGTATGGTTTCGTAGAAGCTCCATACCGGAAGCTGGACAAGACAGATCCGAATAACCCGATCGTAACAGATGAGGTTGTATATCTGACAGCCGATGATGAAGATAAATATGTAGTAGCACAGGCGAATGAACCATTGGATAATGAAGGCCATTTTGTACATTCCAATGTATCCGGCCGTTTCAGGGAAGAGACTTCTGAGTTCCCGAGAAATCGTGTGGATCTGATGGATGTATCTCCTAAGATGGTATTCTCCGTGGCAACATCTATGATTCCGTTCCTGCAGAACGATGATGCGAACCGTGCACTGATGGGATCTAACATGCAGCGTCAGGCCGTACCGCTTCTGAGAACAGAGTCACCGATCGTTGATACCGGTATGGCAGCGAAGGCAGCTGTAGACTCCGGTGTCTGCATTGTTGCAAAGCACGCAGGTGTTGTTGAGAAGTCATCCAGCAAGGAGATCATTGTCCGTTGTGATGATGGAACCAAGGATACTTATCATGTTATCAAGTTTGCACGAAGCAATCAGGGTAACTGCATGAATCAGAGACCAATCGTCTGCAAGGGTGACCGTGTAGAAGAAGGCGAGGTAATCGCAGACGGACCATCTACATCAGGTGGAGAAATAGCGCTGGGTAAGAATCCACTGATCGGATTCATGACCTGGGAAGGTTATAACTACGAGGATGCTGTACTGTTAAGTGAGCGTCTGGTTCAGGATGATGTTTATACATCTGTTCATATCGAAGAATATGAGGCAGAGGCAAGAGATACAAAGCTTGGTCAGGAAGAGATTACCAGAGACCTGGCCGGATTAAATGATGATGCATTAAAGGATCTGGATGAGAACGGTATCATCCGAATCGGCGCGGAGGTACGTGCCGGTGATATCCTGGTTGGTAAGGTTACTCCAAAGGGTGAGACCGAGCTGACTGCTGAGGAGCGTCTGCTCCGTGCGATCTTTGGTGAGAAAGCAAGAGAGGTACGTGATACTTCTCTGCGTGTTCCGCACGGTGCATTTGGTGTCATCATGGATACAAAGGTATTTACAAGAGAGAACGGCGATGAACTTCCACCTGGAGTAAATAAGTCCGTTCGAGTATATATTGCACAGAAGAGAAAGATTTCCGTTGGTGATAAGATGGCCGGTCGACATGGTAACAAGGGTGTCGTTTCACGAATCCTTCCGGTAGAAGATATGCCATTCCTTCCAAACGGACGTCCGCTGGATATTGTATTGAATCCATTGGGTGTACCATCCCGTATGAATATCGGACAGGTGCTGGAGACGCACTTAAGTCTTGCAGCCAACGTATTAGGCTTCAAGGTAAGCTCTCCGGTATTTGATGGTGCAAATGAGAAAGAAATCATGGAAACTCTGGAAATTGCAAACGATTATGCTAATTCAGAGTGGGATGAGTTTAAGGCAAAATGGAGTGACAGCTTAAGTGATGAGGTTCTGGATTATCTGTATGAGAACCGGGATCACAGAAGCGAGTGGAAGGGCGTTCCAATCAACCGTACTGGTAAGGTACAGCTTCGGGACGGTCGTACCGGCGAAGAGTTTGACGGACCGGTAACCATTGGTTTCATGCATTACCTGAAGCTGCATCATCTGGTAGATGATAAGATCCACGCACGTTCAACCGGTCCTTACTCACTGGTTACACAGCAGCCGTTAGGTGGTAAGGCACAGTTCGGTGGACAGCGTTTCGGTGAGATGGAGGTTTGGGCTCTGGAGGCTTATGGTGCTTCTTATACACTGCAGGAGATCCTGACTGTGAAGTCAGATGATGTTGTAGGACGTGTTAAGACCTATGAAGCAATCATCAAGGGTGATAATATCCCAGAACCTGGTATTCCGGAATCATTCAAGGTATTACTGAAAGAATTACAGTCTCTGGCACTGGATGTTAAGGTATATGACGAGAACGGTGAAGAGGTGGAATTCAGCGAGACTATTAATTATGGTGATGAGAATTTACGTCCTATGATTGAAGGCGACGCAGCTAAGAATAATGATGAGTATAATCAGTATGATGGTTATAATCAGGTAGATGAACAGGGTGAATACATCGACGAGCCGGATGAAGAAGATGACTATGTGGATGATATGGACTATGATGATGGTTCAGATGAATAATATGGAAGGAGCACTACGAGATGTCAAATATGAATAATCAAGAAGTAGACCAGCCAATTAATTTTGACTCCATTAAGATTGGGTTAGCTTCTCCTGATAAGATTCGGGAATGGTCTCACGGCGAAGTTAAGAAGCCGGAGACAATTAACTATAGAACTTTGAAGCCGGAAAAAGACGGTCTGTTCTGCGAGCGTATTTTCGGACCTAGTAAGGACTGGGAATGCCACTGCGGTAAGTATAAGAAAGTCCGTTATAAGGGTGTCATCTGCGATCGCTGTGGTGTAGAAGTAACCAAGGCGAATGTTCGTAGAGAGCGTATGGGACATATCGAGCTGGCAGCACCGGTATCGCATATCTGGTACTTCAAGGGAATTCCTAGCCGTATGGGACTGCTGTTGGATAAGTCTCCAAGAGAGCTGGAGAGAGTATTATATTTTGCAGCATATATCGTACTGGATCCGGGCGAGACAGATTTGAAATATAAGGATGTCTTATCCGAGAAGGAATTCCGGGATGCAGAGGATAAGTTCGGTTATGGTTCTTTCCGTGCAGGCATGGGTGCAGAGTCCATTAAGGAATTACTGCAGGCAATCGATCTGGAAAAGGATTACGAGGAATTAAGCACAGAGCTTAAGAACTCAACCGGTCAGAAGCGTGCAAAGATCATTAAGCGTCTGGAGGTTGTAGAAGCATTCCGTTCTTCCAACAACCGTCCGGAATGGATGATCCTGGATGTTGTTCCGGTTATCCCACCGGATATCCGTCCTATGGTACAGCTGGATGGCGGTCGTTTTGCGACCTCCGATCTGAATGATCTGTATCGTAGAATTATTAACCGTAATAACCGTCTGAAGCGTCTGTTAGAGTTAGGTGCTCCGGATATTATCGTTCGAAATGAGAAGAGAATGCTGCAGGAAGCAGTAGACTCTCTGATTGATAATGGTAGACGTGGACGTGCCGTTACCGGTCCCGGTAACCGTGCACTGAAGTCTCTGTCCGATATGTTAAAAGGTAAGCAGGGACGTTTCCGTCAGAACCTGTTAGGAAAGCGTGTAGACTATTCCGGACGTTCCGTTATCGTAGTTGGACCGGAGCTTAAGATTTACCAGTGTGGTCTGCCGAAGGAAATGGCAATCGAGCTGTTCAAGCCGTTTGTTATGAAAGAGCTGGTAGCCAATAAGCTGGCTCACAACATTAAGTATGCTAAGAAGATGATTGAGAAGCTGGATCCGGTTGTATGGGATGTGCTGGAGGATGTTATCAAAGAGCATCCGGTTATGCTGAACCGTGCACCTACCCTGCACAGACTGGGTATTCAGGCATTTGAGCCAATTCTGGTAGAAGGTAAGGCAATTAAGCTGCATCCATTGGTATGTACCGCATACAATGCCGACTTCGATGGTGACCAGATGGCTGTCCATCTTCCATTGTCTGTTGAGGCACAGGCAGAATGTCGATTCCTGCTGCTGTCTCCGAACAACCTGTTAAAGCCTTCTGATGGTGCCCCTGTAGCGGTTCCGTCTCAGGATATGGTATTAGGTATCTACTACCTGACCATGATGAAGGAAGGCGATAAGGGTGAAGGCAAGATCTTCAAGTCCGAGAATGAGGCACTTCTTGCATACGAGAATAAAGAGATTACATTACATGCCAAGATTAAGGTTCGTGTAAAGGGTGAGGATCTGGAAGGCAATCCATATTCCAGAGTCATTGAGACAACCCTGGGCCGTCTGATCTTTAATGAGATCATTCCACAGGACTTAGGCTATGTGGATCGTACCAAGCCGGAGAATCTGCTGCTTCCTGAGATTGATTTCCATGTAGGAAAGAAGCAGCTGAAGCCGATTCTGGATAAGTGTATCAATACACATGGGGCAACTAGGACTGCTGAGGTTCTGGATGATATTAAGAGTATGGGTTATAAGTTCTCAACCCGAAGCGGTATGACAGTATCTATTTCAGATATGACCGTACCACAGTCTAAGCAGGAGATCTTAGGCGAGGCTCAGAATACGGTAGATATGATTAATAAGAAGTATCGTCGTGGTCTGATGACAGAAGAAGAGCGTTATAAAGGAGTTGTTAGGACATGGCAGCAGGCCGATGATGTTCTGACCAAGGCTCTGTTGGATGGTTTGGATAAGTACAACAATATTTACATGATGGCCGATTCCGGTGCCCGTGGTTCTAACCAGCAGATCAAGCAGCTGGCAGGTATGCGTGGTTTGATGGCTGATACAACCGGTCGTACCATTGAGTTACCAATCAAGGCAAACTTCCGTGAAGGTCTGAATGTATTGGAGTACTTCATTTCTGCACATGGTGCACGTAAGGGTCTGTCAGATACAGCTCTTCGTACAGCCGATTCCGGATACCTGACCAGACGTCTGGTTGATGTATCACAGGATTTGATCATTCGTGAGGTTGACTGCTGTGCAGGTAAGCCGGTAGATCAGATTCCGGGTATGGTCGTTGAGGAATTCTCAGATGGTAAGGAAATTATCGAGAACTTCAAGGAACGTATCACAGGCAGATATACAGCGGTTGACATCTTTGATAAAGATGGAAACATGCTGGTTAAACATAATCATATGATCAATCCTAAGCGTGCTGCAGCAGTTGTAGAGCGTGGTGTGGATGAGAATGGTAACAAGATCGTAGATCCTGAGAATGGCGTAACAGGTAAGTTAAAGATCCGTACTATCTTAACCTGTAAGTCACATCTGGGTGTATGTGCGAAGTGTTATGGTGCCAACATGGCAACCGGCCAGCCTGTACAGGTTGGTGAAGCAGTCGGTATTATTGCCGCACAGTCTATCGGTGAGCCTGGTACACAGTTGACCATGCGTACATTCCATACAGGTGGTGTTGCCGGTGATGATATTACACAGGGTCTTCCTCGTGTCGAAGAATTGTTTGAGGCACGGAAACCAAAGGGTCTTGCAATTATTGCAGAGTTCGGTGGTGAAGTAGCAGTTACCAATGTTAAGACCAAGCGTGAAGTAATTATTACCAATCATGAGACCGGTGAGACGAAGGCATATCTGATTCCTTACGGTTCCCGTATCAAGGTTCAGGATGGTCAGACTCTGGAGGCCGGTGATGAGTTAACAGAAGGTTCTGTAAATCCACATGATATCCTTAAGATCAAGGGTGTTCGTGCGGTACAGGATTACATGCTTCGAGAAGTACAGCGAGTATATCGTCTGCAGGGTGTTGATATCAACGATAAGCATATTGAGATTATCGTTCGTCAGATGTTAAAGAAGGTTAAGATTGAGGAAGGTGGAGATTCCGGATTCCTTCCGGGTGCTTTAGTAGATGTTCTGGACTTCGAAGAGAAGAACGAGGAACTGATCGAGCAGGGACTGGAGCCGGCACAGGGTACACGTTCTATCCTGGGTATTACAAAGGCTTCTCTGGCAACCGATTCCTTCTTGTCAGCAGCATCCTTCCAGGAGACCACAAAGGTACTGACAGAGGCTGCAATCAAGAGCAAGACAGATGCATTGATCGGATTAAAGGAGAATGTATTGCTTGGTAAGCTGATTCCGGCCGGTACCGGTATGAAACGGTATCGTTCTGTAAAGCTGGATTCTGAAGAATTAGAACTTCAGAATGACGATGTTCTGAATTTTGGAGAGGAAGCAGAAGATGCTGACTTTACGGATGATCAGAATATGGAAGCCGGTTCAGAAGAGGATACAGCTGAAGATGAGGCAACCGTTGCAGTGACCGAGACAACTGAAGATGGTTCTGATTCAGAAGAATAGATCTGAAGAATAAGGATACAAAATAAATGTCCCCAAAGACGGAGTAATCCGATCCCTTGGGGACATTTTTAGAAAGAAGGAAGATAGAGTTATGAAGTTTTCAAAATATTTTGATCATACCATTTTAAAGGCAGATGCGACTCCGGCAGATGTAAAGCGCATTTGTGAAGAGGCGAAGAAATATGACTTTGCATCGGTCTGCGTGAATTCCTGCTATACGGCGATGGTAGCAGAGGAATTAGCGGATACGGATGTAAAGGTCTGTACAGTTGTAGGATTTCCGCTCGGAGCTATGTCAACGCTGAGTAAGAAATTAGAGACCATCAATGCGATTGAAAATGGTGCAGGCGAAATCGATATGGTACTGAAGATCGGAGAGTTAAAGGCCGGCAATGAGGGTGAGGTATTGAATGACATCCGGGAAATAAAGGATGTATGTCTGCATAATCCGACTTGGAAGGAAGTACCTCTTAAAGTCATTATTGAAACCTGTCTGTTGACAGAAGAAGAGAAGAAGACGGCATGTGAACTGGCAGTAGCCGCAAATGCGGATTTTGTAAAAACTTCTACAGGATTCAGTACCGGTGGCGCAACGGTAGAAGATGTGGCTCTCATGAAACAGACAGTTGCGGGAAAAGCATATGTGAAGGCATCCGGTGGCATCCGGGATCTGAAGACTGCACAGGCAATGATTGAGGCGGGTGCTGACAGACTGGGCACCAGTGCAACCGTAGCGATCATGGAAGCATATTTGGCAGAAAACGGGCAGTAAATAAAAGAACTGCTGTCTGAAATTAGTGTGGAAAGGATGTACACAATGAAATTAATTTCTTGGAATGTAAATGGATTGCGGGCATGCGTGCAGAAGAACTTTATGGAAGCGTTTCAAGAGCTGGATGCGGATATGTTCTGCCTGCAGGAGACCAAGTTGCAGGAGGGACAGATTGATCTGCAGCTGGACGGCTATCATCAGTACTGGAATTATGCAGAGAAAAAGGGTTATTCCGGGACGGCTATTTTTACGAAGCATGAACCGCTTAATGTCAGCTACGGAATCGGGATCGAGGAGCATGATCATGAGGGAAGAGTCATTACTTTAGAATATCCGGAGTATTATATGATTACGGTCTATGTGCCGAACTCGCAGAATGAACTGGCAAGGCTGCCGTATCGTATGAAATGGGAGGAGGATTTCCTGGCATATTTGAAAAAACTGGAAGAAAAAAAGCCGGTTATTTTCTGCGGGGATCTGAATGTGGCACATAAGGAGATCGACCTGAAAAATCCGAAAACAAATCGTAAAAATGCCGGATTTACGGATGAGGAGCGGGGGTGCTTTACACGTCTGGTGGAAAATGGCTTTGTCGATACATTCCGGTATTTTTATCCGGATCAGAAGGATATTTATTCCTGGTGGTCTTATCGATTCAGTGCAAGAGCAAAGAATGCGGGATGGCGGATCGACTATTTCTGCGTGTCAGAGAGTCTGAAGGATAAGCTGCGGGATGCGAAGATCCATACGGAGATTTTGGGCTCCGATCATTGCCCGGTAGAACTGGATATTGATCTGTAGGAGGATACGGAGAAATTATAGAAGGAAAGCGATTCAAATAAGAGAAGAAAATAAGAAAAGAAAATAAGAGGAGGAACTACAGTATGAAAACAGAGTTTAAGACGGAACTGAAGCAACTATCGATTAAGAACTTTTTACTGTTGACATTATCCGGTACGATTAATGCGGTGGGTGTTACTATGTTTTTATCCCCCCTGCATTTATACGACAGTGGTTTTTCGGGAACGGCAATGCTGCTGGAGGAGTTGACCCCATCTTATCTGACCCTGTCTGTTTTTCTGCTGATCTTAAATATTCCGTTTTTCCTATACGGATATAAGAAGCAGGGACTGGCATTTACAGTATATTCCGTGTATGCGGTTATTATCTATTCTCTGGCGTCCTATCTGATCCGGGATATTTTTCCGGTAGATGTAGCGACATCATCTCCGTTTGCCGGAACAGACCTGCTGTTGGGAGCGGCATTTGGCGGACTGATCTCCGGTATCGGAAGCGGACTGACGATCCGGTTTGGCGGTGCTATAGATGGTGTGGAGGTTATGGCCGTTATTTTTGCAAAAAAGCTGGGGATTACAGTAGGTACCTTCGTGATGGCATATAATGTTGTGCTGTACATAGTGGTGGGAATCGCAATGCACAGCTGGATTCTGCCCCTGTATTCGATCGTGACTTATTATGTAGCACTTCATGCAGTGGATTACATTGTCGAAGGTTTTGATAAGGCCAAGGCGGCCATGATCATTACGACAAAGCCGAAGCATATCAGCCAGGCATTATCCGAGGAGTTCGGGAGTGGTATTACATTGTGGGAAGGCCATGGATATTATTCCGATAAGGAGAAGACGGTTATTTACTTTGTAGTTAACCGGTTCCAGATTGGAAAAATGAAGACGATTGTTCAACAAAATGATGAAAATGCTTTTATCTCAATTACAGAGGTAGCAGATGTTTTGGGAAGAAATACCAAATAAGTAAATAAGAAAACTTTACACCTTGGTTTACAGATGCATTGACAGCTGTGAACCAAGGTGCTATACTGTCACATTAGTAAACCGTTGAAGGAAAGGAGCAGTATTATGGGAGCAGAAGAACGTCGCAGAAAAATTGCAGAGCTGTTAAGAAAATCTGAGAAACCATTATCGGGGACTGCGCTGGCGGAGCGTTGCGATGTCAGCCGTCAGATCATTGTACAGGATATTTCTGCATTGCGACAGGACGGATATTCCATAATCTCTACAGCCAGGGGATACCGGATGAACGAAAACCCGGGAGTTCAGAAGGTATTCAAGGTATGCCATACGGATGCACAGATTGAGGATGAACTGAATCTGATCGTGGACCTGGGTGGCGAAGTAGAGGATGTATTCATATATCATAAGGTTTACGGTGAAGTCAGGGCTAAGCTGCACATTTATTCCAGACGGGATGTCCGGGAGTTTTTGGAGAGCCTGAAGGCGGGAACTTCCAGTCCGTTGAAAAATGTGACGGCCGGATATCATTATCATACGATCAGTGCAAGGGACGAAGAGACACTGCGTCTGATCGAGGAAGCATTATGGGAAAAGGGATATCTGGCACAGCTGCGGGAGTTTGAGCCGCAGGAGATCAAGAAGCAATAGCCTGTTTGGAAAGAATATGTGACAGGAGAGAGACATGGAAGAGACAAAAGAACAGAAGGATAAAAAGCAGCCGGGAAAGGTGAAAGCTTTTTTAAAGAAAAAGAATATTGAAATATCTGCAAAACGATATTTTATTGATGCAATGGGAGCTATGGCAAACGGTCTGTTTGCATCACTCCTGATTGGTACGATCATATCAACACTCGGCCAGGAGCTGGGAGTACAGGTTCTGATTGATATAGGAACCTTTGCGAAGGGTGTATCAGGCCCTGCAATGGCAGTTGCAATTGCATTTGCATTGCAGGCACCGCCACTGGTCCTGTTCTCCATGCTGGCAGTCGGCAGTTCGGCAAATGCATTGGGTGGGGCCGGTGGACCGTTGGCGGTACTCGTGATCGCAATTGTGGCAACCGAGCTCGGGAAGTTGGTTTCAAAGGAGACAAAGATCGATATTCTGGTAACTCCGCTGGTCAGCATCTGCTCCGGAGTATTACTATCCATGGGATTGGCACCAATCATCGGAAAGGCAGCCAGTGCAGTCGGCACCCTGATTATGTGGGCAACAGAGCTGCATCCGTTTATGATGGGTATTCTGGTATCCGTGATCGTAGGAATCGCACTGACACTTCCAATCAGCAGTGCGGCAATCTGTGCGGCACTCAGTCTGACCGGACTGGCAGGTGGTGCTGCGGTTGCAGGCTGTTGTGCGCAGATGGTAGGCTTTGCCGTCATGAGCTTCAAGGAGAATAAGGTAGGCGGCCTTGTTTCACAGGGAATCGGAACCAGCATGCTTCAGATGGGAAATATCGTAAAGAATCCAAAAATCTGGATTCCGCCGATCCTGACCTCTGCGATTACCGGTCCGATCGCAACCTGCATCTTCAAGCTGCAGATGAACGGAGAGGCGATTTCATCCGGTATGGGTACTTGTGGTCTGGTAGGTCAGATCGGAGTTTACACCGGATGGGTCAATGATATTGCGGCAGGAGCGAAAACGGCAATCACCGGAATGGACTGGTTGGGACTGGTTTTGATCAGCTTTGTTCTTCCGGCGGTGCTGACATGGATATTCGGACAGATCTGCCGGAAAATCGGCTGGATCAAGGAAGGAGATCTGAAGTTGTAGGACTATGCTATGTAATTGATAGTATGAGCGAGTGATAAAATGATAAAATCGGCACTTTATGTCAGGTAAGTATGATGTGTATTTTAAGCATCGGGACCCGGCCTCTAAAGGCCGGTTTTTTCAGTTTAAACAGATACAGGAAAGAATTTGTTGGAAAGCAAAATGAAAGATTACGTGATGAAACTGATTGATGTGGGACCAATTTGTGATATAATTAAGAGGTATTTACCGGAAGAAAAGCGCATTGAATAAGAAAGGGTGGGATTAAATGGAGTTTGGACTAAGCTTACTGATCGGATATTTATTGGGGAGTGTGAGCCCATCTTATTTTCTGTCGAAGGCCAAGGGAATTGATTTACAGAATCAGGGACGAAAGAATTTAGGAACAACCAATGCATTTATGCTGTTAGGGCGGACAAGTGGAATTATCGTTATGGTTATTGACTTTATGAAAGGGTGTTTTGCAGTCTGGCTGGCACAGGCAATTTTCCCGGAGGTTTCGATCGCAGGAATTACCGCAGGTGTTGCTGCTATTCTCGGACATATCTTTCCGTTTTATCTGAAGTTCCGGGGCGGAAAAGGTCTGGCAACGCTGGGTGGTGTGATATTAAGTACAGACTGGCGAATATTTCTGCTGCTGGCACTGATTGGAATTATTGCTATGCTGATCACGGACTGGGGTTGTGCTGCGTCATTTTCAACTGCAATTTTTTATCCCGTACTGTATTTTGGAAAAACATGGAATTATATCAGTCTGTTTTTACTGGAAATCGGATGCATTTGTGTAATCGTAAAGCATTGTGCGAATATTCCGAAGCTGCGTGCAGGAGAGGAGCCTTCTGTTCGGGAAGCAATTAAGCGATTTCTGCATAAAGCGCAGGAGGCGAAAGAGTAATAGAAAGAACTATAGAAATTTTCGAAGATTCTGAATAAAAAATAAAAAAGGTGTTGACATCTTTTTGGGGCAGTGCTATTGTAGCAGTTAACAAAGAGCAAATGCAAAGAACAGAATACGGTCATTCAAAAAGAAGTACTTCAGAGAGCCGGTGGCTGGTGTGAATCGGTGTATGGTTTGAATGATTATCCTCTGCGAGCAGTGCACTGAATTTCTTGTGAAGTGATCATAGAAATGATTATGTTCGGAGAATAGTAGGTGTCACCGGTTTTCTACCGTTACATAGAAGCTTATTTCCGGAAACAGATTCCTGAGATGAGACTAAGTGGTCGCGAAAACGGCAAGTAAAGTGGTAACGCGGAAGTTTTAACCTTCGTCTTTATAAAAGACGGAGGTTTTTTTAGTTTATTTGTCTCTTTGCAATATTAAGAAAGGAGCCACCATTTGGTGGGGAGAAAATGAATGGCTTAATAATTGTTTTAATTGGTATCGTTGCATTAGGAACCGGCTATCTGACATACGGACGATGGCTGGCAAAAAAATGGGGAATTGATCCGAAGGCAAAAACTCCGGCGTTTACACATGAAGATGGACAGGACTATGTGCCATCCTCCAAGTTTACGGTTTTCTCACATCAGTTCTCATCCATTGCAGGAGCAGGTCCTGTTACCGGACCAATCCTGGCATCTGTGTTTGGCTGGGTGCCGGTACTGCTCTGGCTGATCCTTGGTGGTCTGTTCTTCGGAGCAGTTCAGGATTTCGGTGCACTGTATGCATCAGTAAAGAATGAAGGTAAGTCTATTGGTATGGTAATTGAGAAGTATATCGGTAAGGGTGGTAGAAAGCTGTTTATGCTGTTCTGCTGGCTGTTTACACTGCTTGTTATCGCAGCTTTTACCGATATGGTTGCCGGTACCTTCGTCGGAAAAGGAGTAGAAGGTATGACTGCGGAAACCAGTTATGCAAATGCGGCAGCGGCTTCCATCTCCATGTTGTTCATCGTTGCGGCAATTATCTTTGGACTGATCCAGAAGCATGTAAAGAAGATGAATGAGATCGTGCGTGCGATCATCGCGATCGCATTACTGGTTGCAATGTTTGCGATCGGTATGCATTTACCATTATATGCAACAAAGTCTGCATGGATCTACATCGTTATGGCTTATCTGTTTATGGCATCGGTTATGCCAATGTGGTTGTTGATGCAGCCAAGAGATTATATGACAACCTTTATGCTGCTTGGTATGATCGCCGGTGCGGTTGTCGGTGTTGTAGTTGCACATCCATCCATGCAGTTGAATGCATTTAACGGATTTAATGTAAACGGAAGCACGATGTTCCCGACATTGTTTGTCACGATCGCCTGTGGTGCAGTATCCGGATTCCACAGTCTGGTATCCTCCGGCACTTCATCCAAGACGATCAGTAATGAAAAGGATATGCCGATGGTTGGTTATGGAGCCATGGTAGTAGAGTCCTTACTTGGTATTATCTCACTGGTAGTTGTTGGTGCAGTTGCTGTTAACGGAACCAAGCCGGATGGTACACCATTTGCTATTTTCTCAAGCGGCGTTGCCGGATTCCTTGAAAAGCTTGGACTTCCTGTACAGTTTGCAACCGTATTCATGACCATGTGCGTATCTGCACTGGCATTGACCTCTCTGGACTCCGTAGCCAGAATCGGCCGTATGTCATTCCAGGAGCTGTTCTATGGTGATACAACAGATCCTGCGAAGATGCCGGTATGGCAGAGAATTCTGACCAATAAGTATTTTGCAACTGTGATCACACTGTTCTTCGGATATCTGTTGACTCTGGGTGGATACAGCAATGTATGGCCATTGTTCGGTTCTGCCAACCAGCTGCTGGCAGCTCTGGTGCTGATCGCACTTTCCGTATTCTTAAAGACGACCGGAAGAACCGGCTGGACATTATACGCACCAATGTTTATCATGCTGGCAGTTACCTTTACCGCACTGGTTCAGAAGACGATCGCACTGGTTGCCAATATGGTAAACGGTCAGGCAACTCTGTTGGTAGACGGTCTGCAGTTCATAGTAGCCATCCTGCTGATGGTACTGGGTGTACTGGTCGCATTCAGCTGTCTGAAGAAGCTGTTTACTACAAAGGCACAGCCAAAAACAGAAGCAGAATAGATGATAAACCGCATGGATTTATAGGAATTGACAATTTACATTTAAGCAGATATATGATACGTTAAAAGAGGACATATTATTTGCGATCACGAGTCGGCTGCCGCAAATGACAGAAGCATCCCCATGGGATTCTGAAGCATTTGCGGTAGCTGTTTTTATTTTGTGGCAATTATGGAGACAAGGAAGATGCAGTGTCATCTTATCTCGGTTATGGCAACGAGAGGAATGCGGTATGAGAAAAAGGAAAGGCATAGATTGAAAGGCAGGTAGGTTATATGAGATATGATGTGATTATTATTGGAGCGGGACCGGGAGGAATTTTCTCTGCATATGAGCTGGTGCAGAAGAACCCGGAGATGAAGATTGCTGTATTTGAGGCCGGCCATGCATTGGAGAAGCGCCATTGTCCGATCGACGGAGAGAAGATCAAGAGTTGTATTAATTGTAAGAGCTGTTCGATCATGAGCGGATTTGGCGGAGCCGGTGCATTTTCAGACGGAAAATACAATATCACCAATGCGTTTGGCGGTACGTTATATGAGTATATAGGAAGAAAACAGGCCATTGAATTAATGGAATATGTGGATGAGATCAATATGAAATTCGGCGGTGAGGGAACGAAGCTTTATTCTACCTCCGGCAGTGGGTTTAAGAAGCTCTGCCTGCAGAATAAGTTAAATCTTTTAGATGCATCGGTACGTCATCTGGGGACGGATATTAATTTTATTGTGCTGGAGAACCTGTATGCGGAATTAAAGGAACGGGTGGACTTTTATTTTGATACACCGGTAAAGACGGTAGAAGCTATTGATGGGGGGTATCGTATTTACTGTGAGGATGGACAGAACTATGATGCAGAAAGGTGCATAATTTCCGTAGGACGCAGTGGCAGCAAGTGGATGGAGAAGATTTGTCGGGAGCTGCAGATCCATACGAAGTCCAACCGGGTGGACATTGGTGTCCGGGTAGAGCTGCCGGCTGTTATTTTCTCACATCTGACGGATGAGCTGTATGAGAGTAAGATCGTGTACCGGACACAGAAGTTTGAGGATTCGGTCCGAACCTTCTGCATGAATCCGAAAGGTATCGTAGTAAATGAGAATACAAATGGAATTGTAACCGTAAACGGTCACAGCTATGAGGGCGCAGATAAGCAGACAGAGAATACGAACTTTGCATTGCTGGTATCCAAGCATTTCTCAGAGCCGTTTAAGGACAGTAACGGCTATGGTGAGAGTATTGCACGGCTGTCCAATATGCTGGGTGGCGGCGTGATCGTACAGCGGTTCGGTGATCTGGTCCGGGGACGGCGCAGCAATGACAAGCGGATCGCAGAGGGACTGGTAGAGCCGACCTTAGCTGCGACACCGGGTGATTTGAGCCTGGTACTGCCGAAGCGGATTCTGGATGGTATCATCGAGATGATCTATGCACTGGATAAGATCGCACCGGGAACTGCCAATGATGATACCTTGCTTTATGGTGTGGAAGTGAAGTTTTATAATATGGAAGTAGAACTGGATGAACATCTGGAAAGCTGTTACAAGGGATTATATATTATCGGAGACGGAAGCGGAGTGACACATTCTCTTTCTCATGCTTCCGCCAGTGGTGTATACGTTGCAAGACAGATTGCTGGTGAAATATAAAACCGGAAAGTATACCATTTATAAGCGGATGATCGGATATGCAACTGTCGGTTGACAGATTGCCGTGGATGCTTGATAGACTGCAACCGGAATGATTTGTATGCTGATTTCATCAAAGCAGCCATAGATGGCGGAATGGAGGAGTATATGATATTAGCGGATAAGATTATGAACCTGCGGAAGAAAAACGGATGGTCCCAGGAGGAACTGGCAGAGAAATTAGGCGTCAGCCGACAGTCAATCTCAAAATACGAAGGCGCGCAGGCGGTACCGGATCTGGATAAGATTCTTAAGCTGAGTCAGATTTTCGGAGTTACGACCGATTACTTGATAAAGGATGAGCTGGAGGAAGAGATTTACAGCGATGAGATAGGACTCGACGAGGAGAGTGAAGAGGACGGAACACACTATAAGGTGACAATGGAGATGGCGAATGAGTTTCTGGAGCTGCGGAAAAAGGCAGCCGTCCGGATCGCATTTGCAACGCTTCTGTGTATCATATCACCGGTAGCGTTACTTATGTTTGCCGTAGCCAGTGAGGTGCCGGCATACGGGATTACAGAGAATATGGCTGCCGGAATCGGACTTTGTATATTAATGCTTCTGATCGTGATCGCAGTAGCTATATTTATAATGACAGATATGAAGTCAAAGAAGTTCGAGTTTTTACAGATGGACACCTTTGAAACAGAGTATGGTGTGGACGGAATGGTAAAGGAGCGGAAAGAACGGTTTCAGGATACCTATGTGAAATACAATGTGCTGGGAGCAATATTCTGTGTGGCTTCCGTGATACCGTTGTTTCTCGGAATTGCATTATTTAAGCAGGATCTGTATATTGTGATGATGGTATGCCTGCTGCTCTGTATGGTGAGTGTCGGTGTGTTTTTCTTCGTCCTGGGTGGCGTTATCATGAGTTCCATGAATCAGATTCTGGAAGAAGGGGATTTCACCAGAAAAAACAAACGTGATAATAAAAAAACAGAGAAATTCAGCGGTATTTACTGGATCGTGGCAACAGCCGTCTATCTGGGCTATAGCTTTATCACAAATGATTGGGGAAGAAGCTGGATCATCTGGCCGGTGGTCGGTGTATTGTTTCCTGCCATCCGGCTTCTGGTATTAAGTCTGATGAATTCAAAGGAGAAAAAGGCTTAAAGCAGTGTAAAGGTATTCTTATGACATCGGATCAGACCGTCTGCCTGCATTTTGCCCAGTTCCTTGGAAAGGGCACTGCGGTCAAGATTCAGATAATCGGCCAGCTGTTGACGGTCGAACGGAATCTGGAAGGTGGAGCTTCCGGTTCGGACTGCAATCGCAGACAGATAGGTCAGTAATCTGCCACGGATCGTCTTTGCTGAGGTACAGAAGATACGATTGGAAAGTGTCAGATTCTTGCGGGCAGTGATCATCAGGATATTTCGCAGGAGCTGATCATACCAGCCTTGGGAAGCATTGGTCCGTTCAAGCAGGGTATTCAGCTGCAGAAATAAAATCTCACAGTCCTCACCGGCAACCGCATCTACCAGCATGGGCTCCCGACAGAGCACATAGGTCTCTGCAAAGATGTGACCGGTGGGGATTTTGCTTAATAAACTGGTATTACCCCAGGCATCGACATTTTCGATATTAACACTTCCGGACAGGACGATGCCGACTTCCTGAATCAGATCTCCGGTGTGGAAAATCACGGAATGTCTGGTGTAGGTTCTGCGGTGCGTCCGGGCAAGAGTCAGCATATCCCGAATCTCCGGCTCGGTTAATTGTTGAAAGATTGGATTCTCAAAAATTTCCATCATTTAATCTCACTTTTGTGGTCATGACCACATGAATTTTCTTTGTATACTACTATAATCCCATTATAAATTCAAGAATATGAGCAGAAAACGCAAATTCCAGGCTCAGATTCAAAAACAAATGAAACAGAAAGGGAAAACAATGATAAGAAAGATTATACAGATTGATGAGGAAAAATGTAATGGATGTGGTGCCTGCGTGCAGGCATGCCATGAAGGGGCAATCGGCATGGTAAACGGAAAGGCAAAGCTTTTGCGGGATGATTACTGCGACGGTCTGGGAGACTGTCTGCCGAACTGTCCGACCGGAGCGATCACATTCACCGAGCGGGAGGCGGCAGCCTATGATGAGCAGGCGGTTCTTGCGAATAAGAAACAGAATGAGCAGTCACAGCTGAGTCAGTGGCCGTGTCAGATTAAGCTGGTTCCGGTCAATGCTCCGTATTTTAATGGGGCAAAGCTTCTGATCGCGGCGGATTGTACGGCTTATGCCTATGCCAATATTCATCAGGAGTTTATGAAAGGAAAGATTACGATCATCGGCTGCCCGAAATTAGATGATATTGATTACAGTGAAAAACTGACACAGATCATAGCAGGAAATGATATTCAGAGTGTTACGATATTAAGAATGGAAGTGCCGTGCTGCGGCGGACTGGAGCATGCGGCGAAGCAGGCACTTCAAAACAGCGGAAAGTTTATTCCGTGGCAGGTTGTGACGTTTTCGATTGACGGGAGAATTATGGGGTGATCTCCTGACTGTTGTTTCCGGTGGTCAGTGTATAAGTAGCCCCACCGGTCAGCTCCGGACAACTGATAATCACACAGTTGTAGGATTTATTGGTTGTGTGCGAGAGCAAGACCACACCCTCTGCACCGGTCAGTGTCAGAGTAGACGAATCAGCTTCAATCATAGTATCGAGTTTTATCATATAAGAGCATTGCGCCGAATCATCGGAAAATGATTGTGCCATGCCGGAGTAACCGGTTGCCAGGAAGCTGCCGCCGGATATGCTTGCAGAGATGCCATAATCCAGAGCACTGTCACCATTGCTTTCCGGACCGGCCACGAATACAGTTCCGCCGGTCATGTAGAAGTAACCATTGGAATCGATTCCGTCACCGCCGGCATCAATGGAGATATCACCACCGGAAATCGTGAGACTGTAGGATTCATCCGCATCCATATCGAATCCACCATTGCCGCTGAAACCATCCGGAGGTGTCGTATTAGATGGCTTTTGACCGACATTCGGAGGCATCATATCGGTCGGCTTTTGACCGACATTCGGAGGCGTTATATCAGACGGCTGTTGTCCGTCATTCGGAGGCGTCATATTAGACGGTTGCCCGCCAGCCGGGAGTTCCCGCTTCTCCGGAGGGGTATCGGTATCCCGATTGCCATCCGGTTGCTGTGGTTCACTGTCGGAGGTGGAGGAGGAACCACCGGAAGCATTGATGCCGTCATCGGATGAAACGATAGAGATCGTGCCATCCAGAATCGTAATGGTCTGTCCCTCCAGTCCTTCATAGCTTTCGGTGATATCGATGGTGCCATCCTCAATGTAGAGAGCAGAATCGGCGTGCATGCCGTCATCCTGAGAACAGATGGTAAAGTCACCACCGGCTATATAGATATATCCGAGGGTCTCATCATCATCATTTGATGCATGGATCCCGTCCTTGGTCGTAGTCAGGTTAAAGGTACCATCCAGGATCCGGACACTGTCCTTTCCGGACAGACCGTGTCCGGCACAGGTCATAGTGTAAGTTCCACCGGTAACGACCAGATCATCCTTGGAAACAATCCCGTGACCGTAGGCAGAAGTAATGGTGAGACTACCGGTTCCGTTAAGCGTCAGATCATCCTTGGAAAAGATAACCGCATCAATGTTGTTATCATCGGTCTGTACAAATTCACCGGTGGTGGAAAGGGAGTTATCGGAACCGTCAGCCAGAGTAATAAATACCTTATCGGCATTTCTGACATAGATCGGGGCACTGGTTTTACAGCTGAGTGTCAGATCCGAAAGAACCAGCTGTACCTTGTCATCATCCGGCGTATCAATGATGATCTGGGCCTGTACAGAGGATCCGCTCAGGATATAGGTGCCGCCGGACGAGATGGTAACGGTGGAATCCGAGATGGAGACCTGATCGTCCTCGCAGGTGATGGCAGCATCCGAGAACCGGATCGTGGTGGCACCGGCAGTATCGTAGGAAGCATCCTGATCACGATCTGTAAACATCTCTGATCTGGTGAAGGTGATAGCGGAATCTGAAGTACCGGACTCTGTTGTAACAGATGCGCCTGCGGAGGCTGTGGAGCCGGTGGTTGCAGAGGTGCTGCATCCGGTCAGGGATGTCAGAATCAGAAGACCGGATACTCCAAGTGCAAGAAACGTGTGATGATTTAAATACTGTTTTCTCATAGAAAAACCTCCTGTCTGAGTAAGTAGTTGCAAGGGGAGATACTTATAATTCTGTAATGGCAGTGCTGTCATTGAGCAGACTGAGTTCCAGATTTCCGTTCCGGCAACGAAGCGCATCGAGAAATTCCTTCTGATCCGCATCCTTCTTCATGGAAACCGTATAGGATAGCCGGAACATACTTCCCATATTGGTTGTTTTTACCGTGGTCAGAGAAGCACGGGTGGTATAAAGGTCAAACAGATCCTGAAATGCGTCTGTGTAGTTTAAATCCTCCGGGATCGTGATCCGCAGGGTCAGCCCCTCGGACTTGCTGTGAGATCCGATTCCAAGAAGGTTCAGCAGTAATGTGATGATGCCCATGATTGCTGAAAAGAGCAGCGCATAACCGATATAACCCATTCCGGTCAGGAGTCCGGCTCCCATTGCCAGAAAGATGGCACCGATCTCTTTCGCAGTACCCGGAACAGACCGGAAACGTACCAGACTGAAAGCTCCGGCGACCGCGACACCGGCACCGACATTGCCGTTTACCAGCATGATCACAACGCAGACGATAGCAGGCAGCAGGACCATGGTCCCGAAAAAGCTTTGGGTATATCTGGTCCGGAAGGAATAGACGGCAGCGAGAAAAAGGCCGATTCCCAGTGAAACGAAAAGACAGATCAGAAAATCTGTCAAAGACAGGGTTGTTGCGGTTGAGTCAAAGATTGAATTAAAACATGTAGTATTCATATTGCTACCTCCGTATCAGTAAAAAGTGGTTGAGAGTGATTCTTAAGGATCTGGATATAAACGGTTCCGTATTTGGAAAAGGAGCATTTCTGCAGCTGCTCATTCCTCAGAAAATGTGTCAGCCATAAAGGCATTCCGCCGGCAGTTTTTATCTCAAGAAGGACAGCGTCCTCCGGAAGCAGAGGAGTGCCGAAGACGCCGGCATCCAGAGTGAGTTGATCGATCCGCCAGAGAATGTTCCGGTCAAATGTAATCCGGAAGTCTGCATCTGTTTTCCCATAAAAAGCTTCCCGGTCGTAGGAGAGGAAGACATGTGGCGTAAGCTCCGGATAGTAACTCATGAAATAATTAATCTCATGCATGATCTGGCTGTCGGAAAATGAAATGCCATGTTCTAAGTAATCGGTCATCTGCCGGTAGGAGCTGCTGATGCGCCGTTTGTAAACAACCCCCTCATACTTTTTCTTGATTTCCAGAAAGACCGGAGTGTCCGCATAGGGAATCTGATAACTTCGGAGACGAAGCTTTTCTTTATATACCGGTTTCTCCAGAGAATGACGGATCAGCATGTCATTTGGGGTATCAAAGTAAAGATTTAAGATCGTCGATTTCCCATGAGCATCTGCACACATATAAGGTCCCATCTGTTGTTTCAGCTCCTGCATCTGTGTCTGAGTCAGGAAATATTTGATTTCATAACGTTTGAATACGGTTTGAATATCCATAAAATAAGGCTCCTTTGCTTTTCTTTCCTAGATGATAGCAAGGGAACCTTAATTTAAGCTTAAAGTAATTGTTAATTTTATGTGTTCTGCATTACAGGGGGAGGATTAATACGAACTGAATGGAATGTGCATCGGCAGCTCTGGCGGAGACTTTCCCCTTATGAGCTTCTACAATCGCCTTGACTGTGGATAACCCAATACCAAATCCTCCGGTCTGTGTATTTCGGGAGGTGTCCGGACGGTAGAAACGTTCAAACAGCTCATTGTGACGGCCGGGTTTGATCTCGGCGACCGAATTGGCAAAGGTCAGCCGGGCAATCCGGCCACGCTTCTGCAGGGTAACGGAGATAGAACCATCCGAATATTTTACGGCATTGTCGATCAGCATCGTAAATGCCTGCTGCAGGGTATCCGCATTTCCCTTAAGAGTGACAGACGGTTCAATGGATGCGGTCAGGGTAATATGTCTGGTCGCACAGACCGCATCAAAGGAATCCAACGTATCGGTCAGCAATTCAGATACCGGGACAGGCTGCATTTCTATCCGCGGTTGTGCCTCATCCATCTTGGAAAGCAGAACCAGCTTTTCGGTCAGCGAGGTCAGACGTTCTACCTGTTTTTTCGTGCTGGCGGTCCAGGAGCTTTCTCCGTGCTCCATCTCAATGACATCGGTATTGGCATCAATGATGGCCAGCGGAGTCTTAATCTCATGGCTGGCATCCGTGATGAAGCGCTTCTGTTTCTCATAGCTTTCGACGATCGGATGAACGGCAATGCCGGAGAAAATCAAAAGCAGGATAAAGATCAGAAGCAAACCGGCAAGGCTGATCAGCAGGCTGGCAGTCAGAAAGTTGTGAAAGGACTGCAGGTCCCGTTCACAGTCAAGAAAGATATACATAGAATCACCATTGGAGCAGGTGACCTGACGGTAACGGTAATTGCCTATATATCCGGATACTTTTCCTTTGACAAATAATTTCTTGGCATAGGAACCGGCGGTTTCAGAGGAAATAGCAGCAATGTTGGTAACATTGGTATCCGCAATGGTGTCGGTGGTGCCGGAGGTATCAAGGGTTACGGTGAAATATCTGGTATTAAAGGGCGCTTCCGGGGAAAAGGTATCTTCTTTATGCGGAGGGACATCGGTTGACAGAGGGGGATTGTCTGTTGATGGCGGGGTGACTGCCGATGGATGATTGTCAGCCGGCTTCTCCGGTTGTGGAAAAACACCTTCATTGTCGGCCAGAATGTTTAAAAGCTGTTCTGCACTCTGCTTTGTGCTTTCATAATTCGTGATATTGATGGTACCCATGATGAGCAGCAGTACCAGCGTGACTGCAAGCATGGATACCCGGATGAATTTACCTTTTAATTTCTTAAGCATGTGTGACCTCCACAGAATATCCCAGATTACGTGTGGCTTTAATGGTTACGGTTGAATGCAGCTGTGTCAGCTTTTTCCGGAGATTGGAGATATATACCCAGACAACATTCAGTTCCGTATTACTGTCATATCCCCAGATTTTATCCATGAACTGCTCCGTAGAGATGATCTGACCGGGGGATATGAGAAGCATTTCCATCATTTGAAAGTCTTTGTTGGATAAGCGGATATGATTTTCGCCACAGGATAATTCATAGGTGGCACGGTTTAGGGATAAATCTCCAAAGATGAGGATCGAATGACTCATATCCTCCTTGCGGCGGGTGATCGCCCGGACTCTGGCAAGGAGCTCCTTGGTGGAGAAGGGCTTGGTCAGATAATCGTCCGCACCCAGATCCAGACCGGTAACCTTGTTATCGATTCCGCCGACGGCAGTCAGCATAATGACCGGAACGGCATTACCGGCAGCCCGGACCTTCTTCAGAACGGTCAGACCATCCATTTTTGGCATCATAATATCTAGAATAGCAGCATCATAGTTGCCGCATTCCAGATAATCCAGAGCATCCTGACCGTTGTAGACGGCATCTACAGAGTAGTTATTGTGTTTAAAAATAGCAGTTAAGGCTGCTGATAATTCTTTTTCATCTTCGGCAAGTAACAGTCGCATGGAACACCCCTCCTGACAATCCTATTGAAAGTATGGTTTATATCCGAAAGCTCAGTGTCATAGCTTATTGGTATCTTATTATAAAATAACACAGAAACCTTAAAGGAACTTAAAAGCTTATTAAAGTATACAATAGGAAGAAATGAGTGTAAATACAGGAAGGAGGATTATGCTGGAATTATACAAAAGAAAAAACAAAATAAATATTGACAAATAGGCATAGATACTATATATTAAATATCAAGCAAGTATATATTATCTATTTTTCTATAGTCAGGAGCGGTTTGTATGGTTCTAAGAAGAAAGTCTTGCGAAATTTCATGAAACAGAAGCAGGATTTTGGAAACATGACAGGCAGCGATTCCTAGTATGGTGAAACTGATGAGGAGTGCTTCCGGAGTCCGGACAGGGTGAAGGAGGACACAGATTGGGAAAGAAGGATGTTGCAGAGAAGCTATATACAGAGAATAATCGAATCTTTGCGGATATTGTAAATTATATTCTATATGATGGGGCAGAGATTGTAGGACCGGAGCATTTGAAAGAGGTCAGCGGCGAAGAGCTGTTTTTAGAGGAAGAAACGGATATAGATCTGTTTGTGGAGTCTGTGGCATCTGCAGATTCCATGGATCGGCAGGTGGGAAACGGAAGGAATACCGGAAAGAATGTAAGAAGACACAGGCAGAAGGATTATGTGGTTCAGCAGAGATACCGGGATGTGTCAAAGCAGATAACCATTCGTCAGGGACAGGACGCAGTTTATATGCTGATAAGTCTGGAGAATCAGTCAGAGGTACATTATGCGATGCCGGTCCGGAATATGCTCAATGATTCCATGCGGTATATGAGACAGGTCAATCAAATCCGGAGTTGCAGGAAAGAGAGGCAGAGTCCGGACAGCGGAGACTTTTTATCCGGCATTGACAGTAGGGATAAGCTGCTTCCGGTGATTACGATCGTGATCCTGTTTCAGAATCGGCCATGGGATGGACCGAGATCCATTCATGAAATGCTGGACATAAAAGACCCAGCGGTTCTGAAATATGTACAGGATTATAAGATACATGTAATTGCACCGGCAGAGTTATCCACCGAGGAACTGAAGCAGTTTCACAGCAGTATGCGGGAGGTTCTGAGCTTCATCAAGTATTCGGAGGATGAGGAGAAGCTGCGACAGATCCTGAAGGAGGATGCGGACCGGTTTAACCGGATGGAACAGGAAGCAGTACAATTGTTAAATCTGGTGACAGGTGCAGAGATAGAGATCAATACGGAACAGGAGGTTGTGGATATGTGTAAAGCGTTAGCGGATATGATCAGTAGAGAACGGAAGCTGGGGTATGATAGTGGCATAGAAGAAGGGCGAGAAGAAGGGCGAGAAGAAGGACAGCGGGAAAAAAGTATTCAGATTATTAAACGTATGCTGGCACATGGATATACGCATGCGGACATTATGGAGATTATCGGATGTGATAGTGAGGAGTTGCTTGCAGTGGCACGGGAGACCGGTGAATACTAAGCTCCGGTCTCGCTATGAAATCACAGAAAAAGAGTTATCAGTATGATGATGACTACAAGGCCGGTGCCGAGTGCATAATGACCGGCAAACTGACTGACGTCTGTTAAACGATGTAGCAGATCGGAATAGATTAGGCATAAATGGACCAGTCCGTTGGCAAGAAGAGGAGCGGCTGCAGTTTTGCACTGCTGATTTATGCTCCGAATATAGGTAATAATTAATAAAAGAAGGCCTATCAGATAGCCTGCGATCAACTGCAGATTAAGCAGAAATCCAAGAGGAAGATTCTGCAATAACCGGGCAAGGGGTTCAGAAGTAGTACTCAGGCAGATAAGACCATAAGATACGATCTGATATAACAATAAGGCTATTAATATGGTTGGAATCAGCTTCCGGGTCTTGGTTTCAGATGGCAGAAGAGACTGCACCTGAATTTTAGGTTTCACGACAAAAAAGATGCTGAACAGAAGCAGGCTGCCACAGTATGAAAGCCATGGAAGGGATATATGATTTGCAATCATAGTAAGATATCCACTGATCAGCAGGAATATCAGAATGATTGCACCGGCAATTCCCCAGATAAAGGACTGGCTTTTCCGAACGGCCTGAATTTTAGCAATCCGTAAAAGTTCATGGAGCATGTGTGTGGAAGGAGCGTTGTTTTTTTCGCCGGTTATCAGTGCCCCAATCTCAATGTTCAGAGTGGAGGAGAGATTTTCCAGAATGCCGATGTCCGGAAAACTGTCACCGTTTTCCCATCTGGATACAGCCTTATTAGAGACTCCCAGAATGTTTCCTAATTCACTTTGTGTGTATCCTTTTTCTGTCCGGGCTGCCCGGATCAGTTCTCCCGTTGCTTTTTTATCCATAAAAGCCACCTCCTGTCTTGTTCTGTTATCAGCATACAGAAAAAAGGAATAACAGGCAATCCATTGTAGCGAGAATCCGGTTTTTTATAAAAAAGAACAGAAATTGACCGTATGTACAGGAATCATCTTCGGTTAATGAATCCGAAAAAGACCGGTTATTATTTTGATGGCTACTATACAAGGGATGGAGAGAAGCTGAATCTGATCGGCACAAAGGAATGCAGCCCAAGAGTTGTAAAATACTATGCAAGATGGCAGAAGCAGATCAGCAGTATTAGCAGAGATGTTTATCTTCTCAGATGAGATGATGAAGAAGGGATTAAGTGATCGCGAATATGTAAAGGTATTGTACCTACCTTTATGGGTCGTGAAGCAGATGCTGCCGGATTAAATTACTGGGTAGGACGGTTGCAGGCAGGAACAAGTAGAAAGCTGGTAATGAAACTTTAACTCGGTTTCAAAAAATAAAAAAAATTATGATTTTGAAACCGGTAGCTTGCATATACTATTTGCAACCGGTATAATAAACATTGTAGAGCAGTTTCAAAAAATAAAAAAAATTCAACTTTTGAAAGTGGGTGGCTATATGAAAACCATTACAAGAGAAAAGTATCTAGATAGAATTATTGAGTTGAACGGAACACCTGACATTAAGATTATTACAGGTATCCGTCGTTCCGGCAAGTCAAAGTTGATGCAGGCATATATCGACTATCTGAAAGGCCATTTTGAAAATATCAATATTATATTTATTGATTTTATGGACTTGGCTTATGAAGATATTAAGGAATATCATGGACTGCACACTTATGTGGAGGAACACTATCAGGCAGAAAAAACAAATTATCTCTTTGTGGATGAAGTTCAAATGTGCCATCATTTTGAGCTGGCAATCAATAGTCTATACTCAAAAGGCAAATATGACATTTATGTGACAGGATCGAATGCGTTTTTACTAAGTGCAGATTTAGCAACTCTTTTTACCGGGCGTTACATTGAAATTCATGTATTTCCGTTTAGTTTTCAGGAATATTGTAAGTACAATGAAGATATTCAGGACAAGGATAAATTGTTTGATGAGTATTCCATCAAAGGGGGGTTGGCCGGCTCTTATGCTTATAGAACAGAGAAAGACCGGACAAATTATATTAAAGAGGTTTATGAAACTATCATAACAAGAGATTTAGTACAGAAATATGCCTTGCCGGACACACTGGTTTTGCAAAGACTAAGCGAGTTTCTGATGGATAATATCAGTAATCTGACTTCGCCCAATAAAGTAAGTCAGCTGTTGACGGCGAATGATACACCTACAAATCATGTAACGATTGGCAGGTATATTAAATATCTGTGTAACGCGTTTGTATTTTATGATATTAAGCGTTATGACATTCGTGGAAAGAAATATCTTGAAAATTCTGAAAAATTTTATCTTTGTGACGGCGGTATCCGCTATGCGGTTCTAGGAAGCAGAAATATGGATTATGGCAGGGTTTATGAAAATATCGTATGTGTTGAGCTGCTTCGTCGTGGTTATGATGTTTATGTAGGAAAGTTGTACCGGAAAGAAATCGATTTTGTAGCACAAAGAGGCAGTGAGAAAATTTATATTCAGGTGAGTGATAATATATCCGGTCAGGAGACTTTTAGCAGAGAAGTATCTCCACTTCTTCAGATACGGGATGCTTATCCGAAATTGATTATTGCCAGAACAAAGCATCCGAAATATAGTTATGAGGGAATTGAGATTTATGATATAGCAGAGTGGTTGTTGCAGGAATAATTCTTCCTGTTTTGTCACATACTAACTCCAAATCTAATATATAGAAGAAAATTGGAGGAAGATTATGAGAGCAACAGGTATTGTTCGCCGTATTGATGATCTGGGGCGGGTAGTGGTTCCGAAAGAAATCCGGAGAACCTTAAGAATCCGGGAAGGCGACCCACTGCTGACAACATTGACACAGTGCCGAAATACTGATAAACAGGGCGTTTGCGAGGACTCGAAGGTGCCGGAAAAGGAGAACAAAGCATTGGTGGAGGAGAGAATCGGACAGATAAAGAGGGAATTGTTTGTTGGCGGTATGATTGGACTGGCAGAGAGAGTGGGGAAAGGATAACGGTGGTATTATGGAACTTAACTACACAATTTACCGTTATGATGCTGACAGAAATGCAGTAATTATGACAGATATGGATGGCAAAGAACTTGTTATAGAATGTGATAAGGCAGAAGCTAATGTAATCTACGAGGAGCCGTTAGATGCTGCGTACTTATCAAGATTGGCACGAGAAGAGCCTGCAAATTATGTGAGTTTTGCAATGAAACTGGGCGGGCTGCAAGGATATGTGGAAGCATTGGTGGAATTTAATTAAATAGGATTTAAAGAAACACCGGTTGGAGAAATCTGGCCGGTGTTTTTAGTGTAGAGAAATTCAAAATTGAAAATTGAAATCTGCAAAATTGCATTGAGAAAACAGTTCAAAAATGTTATGCTGAAAAATAACAAAAATATTTCTTTCTATGTTTCAGGAGGACAGAAATGACAGTAAATTATGATAAGTTGTGGGTTATTTTAAATGAACGTGAAATGATGAAAACAGAATTAATTAGAGCGGCAAAAATCAGTACAAATGCAATGGCAAAGCTTGGCAAAAACGAGGATGTCCGAGTGGAAGTATTGGCGAAGATTTGTGTGACTTTGGGATGCAAGATGGATGATATTGTGGAGATAGAGTCCTGATAAACTATGCAAAGGAGAAACTAGGAGTTGGGAAATTCAGAAGAAAAAAATATAGATGTAAAAGATACAATGCAAGATAGAATATATAAAGTTATTAAAAAATGTAAAGAAATTGCTGAGAAAGATTTTACAAAATTTAGCACACTATTTGTGGCTGTTATGACTGTAGGATTATGGGTGATAAAAGGTATGTGGTATGCATATCAAACAGGAAGATTTTCTGTATATGGAATAGATTCTTGTTATATATCATCTGACAATGAGAGTATTTTACTACAAATCATTCAGATGACGGCTGTTCTTGTAGTGTTGTTTTCAATAAATTATATATATTATAAAATCTCGGTTTCAGAAGATAAATCAAAATTCCATTGGCGAAGGAAACTCAGGTTGTTAGCGTATTGGCTTACGGAAATGTTTTTACTATTTATTCTCGTTCTTATAATATCAGGCATTAATATTATTGACTTAATAAAAGATTCAACAGCAAACAATGTATTTGTATTATTGATTGCGATTATTTTTGCTTGTTTTGTAGTAAACATATATGGTATAGAATTTGCGATTGAGAAGAAATTTTCTGATCGTAAGAAAAAGAAGTTAAAAAGCAAGTTAGAAAAGCAAAAAGATATTGACGATGGGAATCAACATAAGAGAAATAGTAAGAATATGATATTTACAGTTTTCATTACAGTTGCTTTAGAGATATTACTTATGTACATACTTGGTATTACATATGAAAATGACAGGTCTTCTTATAAAATAGTATTAGTTGAACAAGAAGCTGATGAAGATAGTAAATATATATTTCATTATCAATCAAGGCAGATGAATTATACAATATGCCCTATTGTTTTTGAAAATAGTGATTACTATATTTTGACCAGGCTATATAAAAGAGACGGCAAAATTGAAATGGATTATGAATATCAAAAAATAATTGAAAAAACAGATATAGAAACATTCAATTGCGAAAATATTTATGGGATAAATATAGGTGAATAATTTTTTATGTAAGAACTTCCGATAATACAAAATTATGAGAAGTTTAAAGATGCGTGAAGGAGGTAGCGATGGTTTCAAATTTTGATTTTTTGAAGAAAGATTTTCCGGTTCTTTCAAATTTTGGAGAAATGGCTGAGAAATATTGTTACTCTGATTCAAATTCATGTTTAATGAAGTTGGGTATGATTGGAGAAACTATTGTAAATTTAATGTTTGCATATGATAGAATTGCATTTCCACAGGATAACACAGCAGTTGCACGCATAGACACATTAAGCAGAGAAGGGTTACTTACAAGTGATTTAGTTGCTATTTTGCATGGTCTTAGAAAGGTAAGAAATAAAGCAGTACATGAAAATTATGCTTCGGTAGCAGATGACAAAACATTTTTACCGATGGCACACAGTCTCTGCGAATGGTTTATGCAGACCTATGGAGATTGGAACTATTCTCATAAAGATTTTGTCATGCCGGAAGAAAATACAGTATCAGTTACAGTTGATAAAGAGGCTGAAGAGAAAAAGGAATCAGAGCTCACAAAGTTAGCAGAACAAACGGCAGCAGCGGCTCCGATTATTGAACAGACAGAGCGTAAGAAGCAAGCTTATAAAGCAGCCAATCAAAGACCAAAAACAGAAGCGGAAACTCGTTTCTTGATTGATGAACAATTGCGAATGGTAGGATGGGATGCAGATACCGAAAATCTGCGCTACTCCAAGGGAACTCGTCCTACAAAGGGTAGAAATCTCGCAATCGCTGAATATCCTACGAATTCTAAAGTGGGAAATAGAGGATATGCAGATTATGCACTTTTTGTAGGAGAGAAATTAGTTGGTATTATCGAAGCAAAAGCTATTCATAAGGATATCCCTTCTGTTATTGATTATCAAGGAAAAGATTATCCAAGATGTATTCGAAAAGAAGATGAGAAATACGTTATAGATACATGGGGAGAATTTAAAGTTCCATTTACCTTTGCAACAAATGGAAGACCTTACCTAGAGTAGTATAAGACAAAATCCGGTATCTGGTTTTTGGATTTAAGAAAACCGGATAATTCGCCGATGGCATTACGGGGCTGGATGAGTCCTGATGGAATGGAAGAATTGCTTGTTGCGGATATAGAAGGTAAGAATCAGAATCTGAAGGAAATGTCATATGACCTTTTGACAGATAAAGACGGACTGAATTTGAGACCTTATCAGCTGAACGCAATTAGGGCGGCAGAGGAGGCTGTTATTAACGGAAAGCAAACCGCATTATTAGCAATGGCTACCGGTACGGGTAAAACAAGAACTGTATTAGGTATGATTTACCGATTCCTTAAGACAGAGAGATTTCGTCGCATCTTGTTTTTGGTAGACCGTACAGCATTAGGAGAACAGGCTCAGGATGTTTTCGAAGAAGTAAAAATGGAAGATCTCCTCACGCTTGATGATATTTATAATATTAAAGGTTTAGAAGACAAAACAATTGATAAGGAGACTCGTATCCACATTTCGACTGTTCAGGGAATGGTTAAGCGAATTATGTACAATGATGGTGAAACCATGCCTGCTGTTTCAGATTATGATTTGCTCATAATAGATGAAGCACACCGCGGATACATCCTCGACAAAGAAATGGGAGAAGATGAGGCACTTTATAGAGACCAAAGAGAATATCAGAGTAAGTATAGGTCAGTTATAGAATATTTTAATGCTGTGAAAATTGCACTTACAGCAACACCGGCATTACAGACTACAGAAATCTTTGGAGAACCGGTTTTTAAATATACCTATCGTGAGGCTGTTATTGAGGGATATTTGGTAGATCATGATGCACCTCATGAGTTAAAGACTAAATTAAATACAGAAGGTATTCATTATAAAAAAGGTGATGCAGTTACAATATATGACCCAATCACCGGAGAAATCGAAAATAGTGAGTTGATAGAGGATGAACTGGATTTTGATGTAGATTCATTTAATAAGCAGGTTATAGTAGAATCCTTTAATAGAACGGTTTTGGAAGAAATAGCAAAAAATATAGATCCGGAATCCCCGAGGGAACAGGGGAAAACATTGATTTATGCTGTTAATGATGACCATGCAGATATGATTGTATCAATACTTAAGGATATTTACACAGAATATGGTGTTGATAATGATGCAATTATGAAGATTACTGGCAGTGTAGCCAACGGAAATAAAAAGAAAATACAAGAGGCAATAAAGCGTTTCAAAAATGAAGATTATCCATCCATTGTTGTCACGGTTGATTTGTTGACAACAGGTATTGATGTACCTTCGATTTCAACGTTAGTGTTTATGCGCCGTGTTAAATCTCGTATTTTGTTTGAGCAGATGTTGGGACGTGCTACACGTTTGTGCAAAGAGATTCACAAGACACATTTTGATATTTATGACCCTGTTGGTGTTTACGATGCTTTAGAGGATGTCAATACAATGAAACCAGTAGTAGCAAATCCAAGCACATCATTTACACAGTTATTAGATGGTTTAGAGGAATTGAATGATGAAGCACACGTAAAGAATCAGATTAATCAGGTAATCGCAAAGCTACAGCGTAAAAAGAAAAATATTGATGCAAAAACGATGGAGCATTTCATTGATATGTCAGGAGGAATGGACCCGACACAGTTTGTAGTTGATATTCAAAAACGCAGTCCGGAAGATGCTAAAAAGAGATTGTTGGCATATTACGATTTATTCCGTATGCTTCAGGAAAGTAAGCCAAATGGTGGACGACCTGTTGTTATTTCTGATGAACAAGATACTTTTATCGAAGAGAGAAGGGGCTACGGAAATAAAGATGCCCGCCCAGAAGATTACATAGATGCATTCTCAAGCTATATTCAAAATAATATCAATGAGATTGCAGCATTAAAAATTATCTGTACAAAGCCGCGTGAACTTACCAGGGATAGCTTGAAGTCCCTGATGCTTACGTTGGATAGAGAGGGATATACAACACAACAATTAAATACGGCAATATCACAATTGACAAAGGAGGAAATGGCAGCAGATATTATAAGCTTGATTCGCAGATATGCTATAGGTTCAGTGCTTATCAGCCATGAGGCAAGAATTAGAAAGGCTGTGGATCGATTGCGAAAAGCACATTCTTTTACTATGCAGGAACAAAATTGGATTAAGAGAATGGAAGATTATTTGCTGAATGAATCGGTATTGAATATTACAGTATTTGATGAGGACAGTCGTTTTAAATCGCAGGGTGGATTTGCGAAGATAAATAAAATATTTAGTGATAAATTAGAAAATGTCGTTTTAGAACTCAATGAGTATCTATATGATGATGGAGGAAGAACTGCATGACAACACAAGAAATCGTATCAAAACTTTGGAATCTCTGTAATGTATTAAGAGATGATGGAATTACCTATCATCAGTATGTAACTGAGCTTACATATATTCTGTTTCTTAAAATGGCAAAGGAAACCGGTGCAGAGAAGCAGATACCGGAAGGTTATCGTTGGGATGTATTAAAATCAAAAAGTGGTGTTGAATTAAAGAAATTTTACAAAGAATTGCTGAATCATCTGGGAGAAAACTGTACGGGACGCGTAAGAGAAATTTATCAGGGGTCCGCAACTAATATTGAGGAGCCGAAGAACCTCGAGAAAATTATTACGACGATAGATGGACTTGATTGGTTTTCAGCTCGTGAAGAGGGGTTGGGCAATCTTTATGAGGGATTATTGGAGAAAAATGCGAATGAAAAGAAATCCGGAGCAGGTCAGTATTTTACTCCTAGAGTTCTTATTGATGTGATGACAAGATTAATGAAACCACAGCCGGGAGAACGCTGTAATGACCCAGCCTGTGGAACGTTTGGATTCATGATTTCTGCAAGTCAGTATGTGAGAGAGAATACAGACGATTTATTCCAATTAGATGCAGATACTGCAAAATTCGAAAGAGAAGAGGCATTTACCGGCTGTGAGCTTGTGCATGATACACATAGGCTTGCATTGATGAATGCAATGCTACATGATATTGAAGGTGAAATAAAGCTGGCAGATACTTTGTCTAATGCTGGAAAAGAAATGAAAGGATATGATGTAGTATTAACGAATCCGCCTTTTGGAACCAAGAAGGGTGGAGAACGTGCTACAAGAGACGACTTTACATTCCCAACAAGCAATAAGCAGCTCAATTTCCTGCAGCATATTTACAGAAGCTTGAATACAGATGGCAAAGCAAGAGCAGCAGTTGTATTGCCGGATAATGTTTTATTTGCAGATGGAGATGGCGAAAAAATCCGTAAAGACCTTATGGAAAAATGTAATCTGCATACAATCCTTAGATTGCCTACCGGTATTTTCTATGCTCAGGGAGTAAAGACCAATGTATTATTCTTTACGAGAGGTAAAACGGATAAGGCTAATACTAAAGAAGTTTGGATATATGACCTCAGAAATGACATGCCATCATTTGGAAAGACAAATCCTTTGAAAAAAGAAGATTTCGATGACTTTGTTGCTTGCTATGCGGATGGTGATTTGTCAGCACGTAAAGAAACATATAGTGAAGAAAATCCGAATGGAAGATGGAGAAAATTCACATATGATGAAATTTTAGCAAGGGATAAAACAAGTCTTGATATTACATGGATGAAGAGTGATTCGGGGACAGATGATTACACTCTTGCAGAATTGTTAGAACAAATAAAGGAAAAATCATCCAACATATCTAAGGCAGTTGCGGAATTGGAAGCACTTATAGGAGAGGTGGAAGAATAATGGATACAAAAGCATTACGACAAAAAATTCTTGACCTTGCTATTCGCGGTAAATTAGTTCCACAGGATCCAAACGATGAACCAGCATCCGTATTGCTGGAGCGTATCAGGGCTGAAAAACAACAGATGGTCAAGGATGGCAAGTTAAAACCTAAGGATATTAAGAATGATACCATTATCTTTGTTGGTGAGGATAATTTACATTATGAGAAGTTTGCCGATGGTAGCGTGAAATGTATTGAGGATGAGATACCGTTTGAATTGCCAGAGGGGTGGGAATGGTGTAGATTAGGAACTATTTGTGACATTGTTACGGGAAGACTGGATGCTAATGTCCAAACACTAAATGGTGAATATCCATTTTTTACATGTGGTGAGGAAGTATTTAGGACAGATTCATATGCATTTGATTGTAATGCAATATTACTCGGCGGAAATAATGCTACTGGTGACTTTAAGATGCACAAATTTTCTGGAAAATTTAATGCTTACCAGAGAGTTTACGTTATAACAACACATTTAGATATTGATACAGAGTATCTATATAGTCATATCCGCTATTATTTACCAAAATTACAAGAACAAAGTATTGGTTCTCAAACGAGATATCTAAAATTAGGTATGATAACCGACTTGTTGATTGCATTGCCACCAGCTAATGAGCAAGCAAATATTTCTGCGCTTTGCGAACAATATTTAAGTTACTGTATTAGTATTTCAGCAGAAAAAGACTCTCTGGCTGAAATTATTAAAAAGACTAAATCCAAAATCCTTGACCTTGCCATTCGAGGTAAACTTGTACCACAAGATTCGAATGACGAGCCTGCTTCTGTTCTGCTTGAACGTATACGAGCAGAGAAAGAGGAACTCATCAAAGCAGGTAAAATCAAGCGTGATAAGAAGGAATCTATCATCTTCAAAGGTGAGGATAACTCTTATTATGAGAAGGTAGGGAAAGTAATAAAAAATATTGATGATGAAATTCCTTTTACAATTCCAGATAGTTGGAAATGGTGCAGATTAAAAGCAATATGCAAAAAAATTGTTGATGGTTCACATAACCCACCCAAAGGGCTTGATTTTGTAACACCATATATAATGGCATCTTCAAGAAATATTATTGAAAATACCATTTCTGACTTAAGTAATGTTAGGTATTTAGATAAAGAAAATTTTATAAAGGAACATTCTCGAACCAATGTTGAAATCAATGATATACTTTTGACTACGGTTGCAACATTAGGAAGAAGCTGCATATATAAGGGCAAGCCTGAAAATCTATGTTTTCAACGTAGCGTAACAGTCATTACATCATGTATTTTACCGACATACTTAAAATTGTTTTTTGATGCACCATATTTTCAAAACTTTATTGTAAAAAGCGCAACAGGAACTGCACAAAAGGGGTTTTATTTGAATCAGTTGGAAAATGTGTTAATTTGTATTCCACCTCTTGCTGAGCAAGATAAAATTTCCTGTGGCATATCGTCAATATTTTATGATTTAGATTTAATAGAAAAAAGCCTCAACTGAGGCTCTTTTCTATCAAGTACAATGCGTGATTACTCTTTCTGATTTGAGATACAACTAAACTTTGATAATTCTCCGGTGGAATTGGAAGTATAAGGTTAAGAATATCTTCCCTTGAAATGCCTGGTATCAATCCTTTGGCAGATGCTTTTATTTCTTCGATATAGAAGCTGATACAAAGAGAAAGATACTCCGAATTCAAGCCATAAATATTTCGTATTGCCATAATCTGTCGAGCAATATGGGCTTCTCCAAAACTGTTGAAAGCCATTTCTCCTATGGTACCCTTGCAAGTAAGTAATAAGTCACCTTTTTGTGTAATTACTTGTGGAGATGGCGTCCATCTTACTAATTCGATTTTACCATTTCTAAAGTTGCTTGCCCCGGTAATATATGGAATACCATCTTGATTATCGTTATATTCGGATGGAGATAAATCTCTCCCAGAAATTAATTTCCACAATACTTTAAGTCGTATGAAACACCAATTTTCAGGAATTTCAAAAGGGATACTATCGTCTATATTTTTTATGGTGCTTCCTATCTTCTCATAATAAGAGTTATCATCACCTTTGAAGATGATAGAT
>ULSS01008597.1_pt1 | contig 39102 bp, 52 predicted proteins | sample 1956901 | NCBI WGS metagenome assembly ULSS01 (sample SAMEA4835714, study PRJEB28245) | human gut metagenome | biome: gut microbiome; material: fecal sample | place: Denmark | collected 2008
AAGAATACATCGACACCATTTTCAGCACCATTCAATACGGAGAACACCAGTGTTCCGGAAGTCAGAAGACGGATTTTCCAGTTGTCGGGGCTGGATTCAACGACTTCGTCAGAATCGTTCACAATTTCGTACTCGCCAGTGTAGGTAAATTCGGGTATCGTGTTAAAGTCAATTTTGGCGTTGTAGTCCGCCTTAATCTCCACCGTCTTTGTTGCCGTGTCCGTGCCGTTGGTGATGGTGATTGTCCAGGTGCCGGTTTCCAGCCCCTTGAACACCACTACGCCGCTCGTACCGGAATTCTTGATTTTTGTCTTGCCGTCCTTGGAAACAGTTACCGTGATGTTCGCCGGGGCTGTGACGGTAAGGGCGCCGCCTGTGCCGCCGCCTCCACCTGTTACATTAAAAATCATGATTCGCACACCTCCTACGGATTGATGATCTGGATATTGACATTCAGGTTGACACTGGGCACATCCTCGCAGACGAATGTCAATGTACCTGACCCCTGGGTACTGCAATATACACCCGCTTCTAGGTATGCGGTGCGATTCTGCGCAGTCGGAACAGGCGCAACGGTTACAAGACTGTTTGTGGCTACATTCGCAAGGTTAATCGTCTGCGAATTGCCGCTCCAGGCATTTGCGGACAGTGTCACCGTCGCAGACTTCACAGGGCTTTGGTAGTCCATACCAGCTACCGCCGCCGACACGCCGCCGGAACCATTCCCTTTCAAAAGTCCGGAAGTTAGGATTTTCGCCTGCTTTCCGGAAATCACCGTAGAAACAAATGTAGTGGGATTATCTTCGGATATGGGAATCTTCGTCCCCGTAAGAGCCACGTTGCCGTTAGAATCCGGGTCTACCCCGCACACTGTGCTCACTGCACCGGTGCCGTCAATGCCCATTCTAGACACGGAGTACCAGGTGATGGTATCACCTGTGTTGAAGGTGACGGCCGTCTTTGTCCAGAGGAACTGTCCCTGTGGAACTGTGGGCACGTTATCTATCCAGAGACCGCCGGGAGCCGTTGTGCCGGAACTTCCCACCTGATAGGTGACAGACTTACGCGTCACAGCAGACGCATCGCCGGTGTCGCCCTTCTCGCCCTTGATTTTGAACCAGGAATACAGCTTGTAGTCCGTGGGGGCGGTTGCGCTTTTTCCGGCATAGATGCCCATCCAATCATCCGGCTCGGTGCCGAAACTGTGAGAGCTTTCCGTAGGCTTCTGGCCGGTATACCGAATCCAGATATAGGAATTGTCGCCCTTATCGCCTTTTTCACCGTTGGTGACGGTAAAATCGGTGGTAGTGCCATCTTTGGCATAGTAGATACGGTATGTATCTTTCAAGCCGGATGTGTTGACCTTCTCGATCTTGGAAATACCGCCAAGAGAATTTGCAATTTCCAACAACCAGTTTTTCAGGGTGTTGCCGCTGAGTTTTTTGGTTTCGCCTGCCTGATGCAGCACAAACAAGTTGTCAGAATATACCTTTTCTGCCTCGTTCAGCTGGGCTATGGATTTATCAGCCATCGGCTTTTTCCTCCTTTTCGTTGTCGGAAATGTACTTGCCCACCATCTCCAACACCCGCTGAATCGCCTGGGCACAGCCGACGAACTTGTCCTGGTTGTCTAGGCCAGAGATGGAAATAGTGTCCATAGTTTGCATGACTGATTTCAAAAGATTGGTTGCGGATTTCAGATTTTCCATAGATTATGGCCTCCTCAGCAGAACTCGGATTTCGTCACTTACCGGCATAATAGACACCATTTCGGTGTAACCCACCGCATGTTCGTTTCCAAAACTAAGCTGCATTGTCTCTTGGCTGTTGCTAAATATGGCAGCTACCGAAGCAATATCGATACCGGCCACCTGAACTCGGAGGCGTCCAGCTTCCGGACGAAGGTTGAAGTAATTGCACTGTATTGTTTTGCCTGTTGCTGTAGTGATTATGTCCATGGTAAACTCCCTGTTTTTCATTCCTAATAATTGGCCAATACGGAATAATAGTCCCCGTTCAGGTCTTGAATCGTAACAGGCTTATAACGGTCTCCATTCACATACAAATATGCCGTATAAAGGTAAGACGCATAGAACTCTTCAACGTAGGTTCCGTTACAAGCATCGTTGAAAGTATCCGCATAGTCCAGTGATGTATTGATACCGCTGTTTGTATAAGCCGTAGAAATGGTGCTATATCCAATTCGCGATCCGTAAACGCTGTGGGATACCAGGCCGGAACCGCTGAAGTATCCATCATTCCCGCCGTAGTCAATTTTTCCGGCACTTACATTTCCTCTGAAATAGCCATTTTCAGCGTATAGATTGCCATCTGAGGTTAGCTGCACGCCATTAGACGCCGAACCACATTGAATTCCCTCTGAGCCTATGTAGATACCAGTCGAGTTGCTTCCGCCCCAATCCTGGCCATTGGTACACAGATACCCGTCCTTAATGGTAAAACCGCCGATACTGCCGGAAGTGGCTCGGATTTCGCCCTCGACCTCTGCGCCGCCTTCCTTTACGCTGAAAATGGTCTTGCTTTGGCTGCCGACAGACCAGCCGTCCGCCTGCAAATCCCACCAGAAGTCAGATGTTTTATCTCCTACGGTTTTTTCAACCCTGGCTTTGATCTGGTCAGATTTCAAGGTCAAATCAGCCCGGACGCTGGCCGTGAACCGTGCGTACTGCCTATCAGTCGGGGATTGCACCTGAAATTCGTGCTCCACCTCCTCCTTGGAGGGAGCTTCTAGGTCGGTACGGATGTACTTGCCGTAGGTGGTCTTCTTGGCAAAGATACCACCGTAAATATCGGAAATACTCACTGCGTCCCCAATTTCCGAAGAAGGGTCAATGCTGGAGCCCCCGGCCTTGTATGGCTGATACCGCCAACCTTGAATTTTCTTCAAAATGGCTGTCGCCATCTCCGGGGTTCCCCATTCGTTGGTGATTTCCAGGGTCGTGCCGGTATCGTCTCCGGCGGTGTATATCTTGTCCTCCCCTTTTTCGTTCTGCCCAGCGTAGATGGTCACACGGCTGTATCCGGACAGTTCCGGGGAGATATCCAAGCTCTGGACACGACGCAGAAGGTTAAAGCTTTCTGTCATAATTTTGCCTCGCAATCACACAAGAATGTACACGTTCTCCCTATCGGCGGTCTTTCCAAAGACGATCTTATATCCATCCTCGGTACACAGCACCCTTGTCTCCGGCGGAAGGTCGAACATGCTCACGAGCCGAAGTTCTCCGGTTGGCGAAATGATAAAGTTCCCGGCATAAGCGGCGGCGATCATCCCCAGGGCTTCCCGCATGGAGTAGCCAGCCGGAAGATTGAACTTGTACCCGGCGGTCATCAGCTCCCATGTCCTGGGGTCTACGCTGATACCGTTTTTACTGTTTGGGTCAATCTTCATGTTGTCGGCGATAAACTTCACCATGGTCTTGTCCAGCAGTGGATAGTCATGCTTGTTATCGCTTGGATAGGTCACGTTTGCCAAGAGCATAGCGTCGTAGCCCTTGATTTTCAGGATGTCCCGACCTCCGCTGTGGGTTTGCTCTCGCGTGTCGATGTAATACACGCCTTGCGGCACCCACTCGGATGTTTCCGTTCCGTTTACCACCCGGCAATACAGAGCAATCCGGGCTTTCTTCGGGATATTGAATGGGGCCAGCATTTTAATATCCACATACCCCGCAACCGCGTCTCCAACGCTGGGAGAACCGTCTGTGAAGAACTCATGGTTGGTGACCACACTGTACAGCGCATTCTCCCGGAAGCCGGAATCCGGGCTTCCGGTATCCACCAGAATAGATACCACCTCATGCGGAGTTTCGCCGAAGGTAATAACATCTCCCGATTCCGTTACCAGCCGTCCGGAGTCGCCGATGGTCACGGAGTTCTCGAACCAGTGCTTTCCGGCGAGGATCCGCTTATAGGTTTCAGACGTCTGCTGCATAGACTCACCTCTCGATCATGGAGAAACTGAGGCCAGACCACACGACTTCCCCATCATCCCGGATGACCACAATCGCCGCCTTCCGGGAGCTGGTGTACATCTGGCAGGTGATTTCGCCCTTGCAGGCATCCAGCACAGTGGCCTCATAGAATTCCTGCTTGATGTCCGTGAGGATGGCTGAGGATTCCGATTGCAGAAGATCCCGGCAGGAGATTTGCAGCTTTGTCTTGTCTGCCAGGAGGTCTCTGTCCATCATGGTGTCCATGGCACGCCCTGCACCGTCGCCGTCGATGTCGTTGTCCTCCCACTGGTAGCCGTCTTCCGCGACAAAATCGGAGTAATCGTGGCCGTTGATGATGAGAACTTTCCGTGCCATTTAATACCCCCTTGCCCGTTCAGCCACCCGATTATACCGGGCGGCGGCTCTGCCGATGGTCTCGTCTCCTACCTCGATACCGTTCACCACGGAAATCAGAGTTTCCAGCAGCTCCTCCACCCGGCGGCTGCTCATACCACGGGTTTCCTCCCGGACGATCTTCCGGATAAGGCTTTCCGGAGCCTCGATGTTGTTGCCGCTGCTCTGGTCGCCCAGCACGGCCAGGAACTCCCGATTAGGCGGGATAACCGCACCCTGGGCAAGGTAGGGAATCTGAGGTGCTTTCTGAATATTGAAACCGAAGTGCCCGCCGCCAATGAAGGGAACCCAGTCAGGAATATCGAAACTCAGCATGTTCAGTCCCCGGACAACCAGGTCAATCATGCTGTTGATAATGCTGATAAGGATGTTCACCGCACCTTTTCCCACATTCACAATTCCCTTCCACGCCTTGTCCCAGTCTCCGGAGAAAACGCCTGTGATAAAATCTATGAAGCCTCCGCACACCTGCTTCAGACCAGCGATCAGCTCCCCTCCGTGCCCCGTGGCTACCGTCAGCGCAAGGAGCACAGACGCAATCCCCGCAATCAGCAGAGGGATAAAGGAACCAACCAGCAGTGAAATTCCCAACCCCGCCATCATAATCCCTGCGATAGCCAAAAGCGTATTTTTCAGATTGGCGCCGTTCTTCATCATGTCGTGGAAGGCTGTCACCAGCAGCACCGCACCGCCGACAATCAGCATGATACCGGCGGCAATACTACCAAACGCCATATACAGTGCCCCAGCGGCAATGGCCACGCCCAGAATCATCTCCGCCATGTTGCCCCAGTCTACGCCGTTCTCCCAGGCATTCTTAACCCCATCCCAGGCAATGAGCAGCGCACCGATGGTGATTATAATCAACCCAAGCTTGGAAAGAATAGCACCCAGCTGCCCGGGGAGCATGGATCCGATTTTCCAGAGTGCAAAACCTGCGCCAATCAGAAGCACATAGTTTGCGATTCTGTCCAGGGTTTCAGAAATGCCGTCCGCCCACTCAAAGTCCGGTTGAATGCCGCTGTCGGAGCTTCCGCCTCCGGAACCGGCCGTGCTTGTATCCGGAGATTCCAGTTTATTGATCTCGTCAAAGCCCATGAGCTGCTTCGTTGCTTTCTGCGCCTGCTTGCCAACATTTTTGTAGGCCTTGCCCTGATTGTTCAGAGCTTTGGCAGCGTCCGCCGATTGTTTCACCGTTTTGCCGCCCAACATAGAAAACAGAGCGGCAATTTTCCCGATGATGGCAGTCAGAAGATTCACAATGGTGGTAAACACCGGAATCACCACGCTCATAAGAGGCTGCATCATCGTTAAAAAAGCACCCTTCAGCCGGGCTACAGCTGCGGATGCTTCATCGTTATTCTCAATGACCTGCCCCATCCAGTCACGCACCGCCCGGAGGCCCGCCGTAATCATAGAGAAGACAAACACCCGGGATACCAGCCTGGAGGCTCTGGAAAGTAGGGCATCGAACCCTTTCCCGGTGGAATTGACGGCATCACCGAAAACGCTCTGGCTTTTGGCAGAGGCCTCAATCTGTTCGGTCATCTCTACTGCCTGGGCTTTCATGTCCTTCAGTGAATCCGTGGATTGTATCACGCTGTCGGTAATCTTCGTATACTTTCCATCCAGCTTTTCCACTTCACGATTTTGACTTGCGAGAATCGCCTCCTGTTCTTTCAGGGACTTTTCCGTTTCCGCCAACCCCACAGGGTGCGCAATCCCAAAGTCATCTCGAATGGATTCCATTTCTGAAATCTGCGCTTTCAGGTCAGCGATTGCCGCTTCGGTCTTCTGAGCCTCTTCCTTCGCCGACTGAAGCTCTGCCCGGATAGCGGATTGCTGTTCCCTTTTGTCAAATAGCTTCTTTTCACTGGATTCAATTTTCTGATTCAAATCAGTGAGCTTTTTCTCAAGCTGCTTGTTGTCCAGGTCTGTGGAGAATGTAATTTTGCCATCAGCCATAAAACCACCGCATTTTTACACAAATTTACGTATTTCCCTATTGACATTTACACAAAAGTGTGTATAATAGTAAATGAAAGGGGGAGAGAGATTGAATCCTAGGACAAAGGCAATTAAGGATTTGGAGGCACTCGGATTTGTTTTCGATCGGCATGGCGCAAATCATGATATCTATCGGAATCCTAAAACGAGAGTTTCAATCCCGGTAAAGCGGCACGATTTCAACGAAAACGACGCTCGCTACATCCTCAAAGAGGCCATGCGGAACCGGAAATAACCGGTTCCGCGGGCACTCTGCCTCTCTCCCTCTTTCATTCAATCAATTTAAGGAGTGACGCATATGCTATATATCTACACCGCAACCATTCACGAAGAAGACGGCACTTTCTATGCCGCCGTGCCGGATATTCCCGGCTGCATCACCACCGGCCATAGTCTTTCCGACGCTATCGACCAGATTACAGACGCGTTGTCAGCTTGCCTGTGTACCATGGAGGACAACGATGATCCGATTCCCGCACCTTCTGAACAGTGCGACATTTCCCACGAAGCTGCCGAATTCTGCACACTGGTAAGAGTGGATACCATCGCATATCGCTCTCTGACGGACACCAGAGCCGTCCGGAAGAATGTTTCCATTCCAGCCTGGATGGCGGCCAGAGCGGATAAGCTCGGAATCAACTGCTCCAAGGTGTTGCAGGACGCTCTACGGCAGCAGCTGGCATAACCCAAACTCCCCGGGAATTCCGGGGAGTTTTATTTTGCGCCCCAACTGATGAGCACCGTGTCTTCCGCATCGGTGAAGGTCTGCTGAAAATCCACCAGGTGTCGGTTCCGCCGATACCATTCCGCTTCCACTTTCTCCAGCTTCTTCCCCCTAGCCCGCTGGTCACGCACCCGGACAATTTGAGAAAACAGGCAGTCACCGATTTCCATGTAGGCGGACAGGAACGTCCACCAGTGTAGACCTCCGGAGTTCTGCTCCCTGTCATACGGAATATCCCGCACGTCCTTGCCGACGATTCTGCTGACCGGAGATAGGATATAGGGCAAATCCTGTGCCCAGGACACCAGCCGCTTCCCTGTGTTGGCTCTATCCTCCCCGCCGCCGTTGATAAACCAGAAGCAACGCTCCACAGCCTCCCGATAGTCCGTCTCCGGAATCCGCTCGTAATCCGGATAGAAAATCTTTACGGAGACAAACGCCTTCTCCTGACTGCTCAGTTCCGGGTCTTCCAGTGCCTCAATGATGTCCAGGATGACCCGGAAGTCATAGCGGATGTCATATTCCGCACCGCAGACTCTCAGGCGTTTGGGAAGAGAATAGTTCATGCGAATACCTCCCCCGGAATCACTTCCGGTATTTCTGGTACTTCTCGGTATACTTCCGGATTCTGGCATCCCGCTTTGCCATATTCTCCGTGACGGAAGCGTCCATCATGTCCAGGATCCCAAGCAAGAAGTTTTCAATCACCGTCAGGCCGCCAGCGATGGCGAACAGGCGGGTTTTGAAAACATCCTTACAGAATCCTTCGCCAAACAGAGAATCTACCGCAGAGCGCATCAGACGGTCTTCCTCCCGGCTGATATCGAACTTGTCGGCAGGCTCCTGCGCTGCCTCGTAGCATTCCCGCTTCTCTTCGTGGATTTTGGAAATCTTACTGACCAGTCCGTACAGGTCTTCCGCAAAGCCCTGGTCAGAAGGGTTGAAATCCAGGCTCCGGCCTGTATCCTCGCCGTCCATACTGACAGGCACATGAAGGATACCGCCGGACAGGTTCAGCTTCTCAACGCTCATGATTCACCTCACGCACCCTTCGTGAACGCCAGCGCACCGTCGGTCATCTTGGCCGTTCCGGTTTCCCGCTCACCGCCGAAGGTCACGTCGATGGGCATACCCACGTTGGCAGAGCCGCCCAGGCCGGTAGGCCGGACAGCACTGGCGGGATACCGCTCGGCAAACGCGCCTTCGGTGGAAGTACCGGTGTAAGCGTGCACCAGCAGCAGGTCGTTGTTGGCCATTGCGCCCACATCCTGATCTTTGATGGACTGGTTCCATATCTTCATCTGAGCCTTGTCGCCGGAATCCAGTTCGCAGGGGTCAAAGGACTGAGTGATCTTCGGCCTCTGGAGGGTAGTTCTGGTGACACCCAGAATGTCCTGCTTGGTCTCTTCGCTCCAGTCGTACTCCATGGAGCTGTCCTCCACACGCCGACCGATGACAGACCAGATAGGTTCCGTGAAAGTACCGGTGTTGAGATACAGAATCAGCAGCTTTCTTTCCACGACGCTGCCTTCCGTAGTGTTAAAAGTCATATCAGCCATTCGTTTTTCACCTCAAATTTCTTCGTAAAGGTCACGGCCAGCTGCACCATGTACATTGCCGTGCCTTCTTCGTCCGCACCGTACAAAACGCCGTTTTGGGCGGTGATCTTCTCCGATTTCGGGTCATCCCCGAAGATGGGTGCTTTGCCAAGGATGGACATTTCCTGCACCCACTCCTGGAAATCCATGACCCAATCCGCATTCTCGGCGGCTCCGTCATCGTCCCCTGGGGATTTCTCGAATACATAGTACAATCCGAAATTGTACTGGTTGGTGACGGTGACATTTCCCAGAATATCAGAGGTTCTGGAAATCTCCGTAAGGCCGGAGGGAAACACGCCGCCATTGAATGGAATCTGGTCTGTGTAGTCCACATGGAAGCCCTGGAAAGCCTCCGCACCGGGATACTTGGAAAGAAATTCCCGGATTTTTTCCAGTGCGGTCACTTTCCACCCCTCCTGTTCACATACACCTGAATGTCATGGGCGATCTGCGCCGCCTCAGAAGCCATCATCCGTCTGTCCCAGAAGGGGCCAGCTTTCGGATGCTTTGTCAGATCATAGTTCAGGTCACGCTCTGTGACTTTCAGAACAGTGCCTTTCCGATATCGGTAACCAACCCCGGGAATAAATGCGGGGCCTTTTCCGGTTTTGGAATTGACCATGACCTTTCCGTAGTACATATAGAGAGCGTATGGAGCGGCAACCTCAATTTCCGTGGGGCTCTTGATACGCTTCGATTTAGTGGAAAGCACCCCGGTTCGGAAGGGCATATACTTGGTAATCCGGTTGTTGATGATCCGGGTCACCTGCATCTGCACGTCCCCGTTCTTGTCAACGCCAATCCGAGTCAGGATAGTGTCCACAGGCTTCATTTCCACTTTAATCCGTGTGCTCATCCGCCCGCCTCCACATGAATCAGCTTTCCGCTCCAATATTTGGGGTCAACGTACTTCACTACAACCAGCCCAGGAACCTTCACCGGAATAAAGGACGGCCACCTCGCCGCCGTGATTTCCTCTCCGGTACCCAGCAGAACCTTGTCCTCAGGGTGCACACACACCTCCGAACAGGGAATGACCAGCAGAAAGGAATTGACCTCCTTGCTTCCGGTTTTGTCCACATTCTCGGTTTTCTTGAAGTCCAGGAACGCATCGTTGTGCACCGTCCGGGTAATCTTGTCACCCTCCTTATGGTAGACGGTGACTGTCTGATTGCACAGCCGGTAGTCAAGTGGCCCCTTTCGCCGCCGGATATTCAGCACTTCCCTCACCCCCGATAGATGTCCAGGTAAAGCCCCGCGCATCGGTACAGTTCTCTTGCCTGTCCCTTCGGACTGATATCCACCGCTGCCAGGGTTCCGTAGCTCACAGAGACAGACCCGATAGAAGCAGACTGGACTGCTCCGGTCTCCCCGTTCTGGACTGCCTCAAAGCCGTTCAAGGCATCGGCCATGGCACACACGGCCATTTTCTCTGCCCCTGGTTCCGGCTCTGTCACTGTGTAAATCCGCTTGTACCGGGTCAGAACCTCCCCAGCTCGTTTGCAGAGCCGGGGGAAGTCTCCTTCTGAAATTGCGCTGCCGAGATAATCCTGAATGTAAAACCGATAATCCGGCATAGCGTCCCTCCTATCAGACAGAGGTCTTGGCCTTCAGGGCGATACCGTTCAGGGCAGCAGCCTTCAGGGTGTTCTTCAGCACAACACCGGCCACCAGCTCAACTTCGCCCTTCTTCACCGCGCCGGGAGCTTTCAGGTCGGGCATATAGCTGTTGATAACGCCAGTTCCGGTGGGGGAAATGCCATGGAAACCGTCCAGGGCAATATTCACAGCATAAATGCTGGAAGTTCCGGCGGCGGGAGCGCTGGGCGTGGAGGTGGCGATGACATCCACGGACTTGGTACCGTTGTAGTACATACCGGCGTCCATGATGGGGATATCGCCGAAATACTCCACCGCTCTGCCGAAGTCGTCCTTCTTCCGGTCGTAGTATCCGGCACGGCGGGCAGCTGCCCGAACCTTCAGCAGCATAGCCGTGTTCATCAGCAGCAGAGAAGCACCGCCGTCCACCATGTGGGTCAGCTGATCCAGCTGGTCAACGAAAGCGTTGGCGTTGCTGTCCAGCTTGGTGGAATCGGACAGGTCGATGTCCGTGGTGAAATCGTTGGAGGTTCCGGTCAGAGCCTTTCTCAGGCCGTCGAAGGTATTCACAACGTAGCCGGAACCGGAAGAGGCGGAAGTGCCGTTGATAACCAGGTTATGAAAGTAGTTGGCCGTTGCCTTGATCTTCTGCTGTGCCTGGAAAGCCAGCTCGTCCACGGCACCGGAGGTATTCTGGAGCACACGGTCTACCTCAAAGGAACCGCCCATGATGACCGCCTTAGCAGTCTTCTCCTCCCGCTTGGCCTCGCCTGCGGTGTACTCGGTGTTGAGCGCACGCACAGCGGCGGGAGAGGGAGGTTTCAGCTGAATGTAACCGTAGGCCAGGGTAGACCCGCCAGTGCCGGGGGAAATGGAGTTGTCGAAGGTCAGCATGTCCAGCAGCAGAGAACTGCGCCGGAACGTGTCAATGACCTGCTGATCGACCTTGTCGGCCATGCCGACCTTTGCTTCAGCCAGAGTAATTGCCATAGTGAAAAATCATCCTTTCATGTCGTATTTGGCTCTGAGAGCTGCCGCAAGGCCGCCCTGCTCCGAGCCGGTGTTAGGTTCCTGCTGCTGGGTGCCTGCACCCTTGGAATAAGGAGGCGGGTTGCCACCGTCATCGAACAGATATCCGCTTTCCTTTTGCAGCGTTTCCAAGGCGGTCTTGATGTCCGCCTCCTGGTTCTTGCTTGCCTTCAGAGCGTCCAAGTCCAGCATTGCCCGGACAGCCTTTGTGCTTCTGCCGCGGCTACCGGTGATGGCAGCGTCCAGTGCGTGGTCAAATTCCATGTCCGCAATCTTCCGCTGACTTTCGGCCACAGCATCGTTGTACTTCTTCTCCCAATCCTTGGCGGACTGCTTGATGGTCTCGATGTCCTGCCCCTGGAAGCCGGAAATGGTCTTCTGTGCCTCGTCCAGCTGGCTCTTGATGGTGTCATAGTCGGCAAAGGGCTTTTTCGCCGCTTCAATGTCCCGACCGTTTTCCGCCATGATCTCGTCGATGATCTCCTTGCTCAACGGCTGGTCACCAATCTTGAAATTCTGCAAGAACTCTCGTTTCATGTGCTTTCCTTCCTCAGCTATGCTTTGTTGTATGGGGGTTGCCTCCCCTGCTGTCGGCTCGTTTTACGCCAGCCACGGCAAAAATGATATGAAAAAAGCAACCGTTCAGAAAACCCGAATAGTTGCTTCAATCAACCTGGTTGTAATGGCACTTTCCATCGCGCCATGCGCCACATAATTCCTTTTTGCACTCCACAAACTCGACGGTGTTGTGTTCTATCGTCTGTTGAAGGGTTTGGTAGTTGTCATCGTTATACTCATACGTTGTCTGCTGAACCAGATGACGGTTCACAGTATAGGGACAATACATCATGTTTATTTACCTCTCAGGGCACAGGAAAAGGGACTATGTTTCCATAGCCCCTTTAAGGATTGGTTCTTTGGCAGACGTGGCGTTCTCCTGCATATTTCAGGGTTTCCCCTTGTCAGTACCTTCGGCGTGTGTCTGCCACGGAATTGACCACCTCGAAGTGCCTATCTATCCTACGCATACCTCAATGCTCCTGATGTCAGAAGCATAAAAACCAATCAGACCACTTTTCGTCTGCACCGCAATCTCCTCTTCCCCATTTTCGCTGTCAATAGCGGGTGTGTATGCAGAGGCATAGCCTTCCCACACAGCTCCATCGACATCTACAATCTTAACGTTCTTTCCGAAAAAAGCATATAACTTTGTCATTCCTTCATTCCTCTTGCAGTAGGCACAACATGCGAGCCTGTTTTGCTGTAATGAACATAAGCTCTATCTGTTGGCATTTCCTCCAGTGTTTCCGGATCAATACTAACTCCAATCTGGTGGTCAAGCGTAACAATTTCTTTCCACATGAACACGCCCCTTGCAGAACGCTGAATTTCACCGGTTCCGGCATACTTTTCAACAATGTCCTGTAATTCATCGTTACTTACTGTGACGTAACTTCTTCCAGTGATATATCCGTCACTACCCTTGATATGTCTAGATTGCTTTTCCTGATTGATTACCAATCTTGCAGGATCACTCCGGATTTCTTTTCGGATTGGCAAATCCTTCATGTATGCTCTGACATTTTCCTCTTCACTGCCAGTATTATACATTGCGTTTGCGGCATTTGCAACTCTTTTGTACTCTGCGCTTACCTGTATGGCCTGTTTCGACCCGAATCCGGGCATTTCCATGCGCTCACGCTGGAGCCTCAGGCCAGCCGCTTTGGAGAAGCGTTTATACTCCTGGTTCAGCACCTGATACTTGATCTGGTTTTGCTGTAGGCTCTCCTTGTCCCCGGTAGCCTCAGAAACCAGGATCCGGCGCTTCTGCTTTCGGATGGAAGCTTCCAGCCGCCGCTGGTGCTGAGTGGCCTCATACATGGTGTAATGCTTGCCGTTGTAATCAATCCCATTCTCGTTATCCTGCCGAAGCTTTGCCAGTTCCTCCGGCGTGTACTGAGGGGTATCCACACCAAGGACAATCGGGAAGGCGGCATGGCCGCAGTTCAGGGTGCCAATTCGCCGGACAAGGGAATTGTTCAGCTTCTCATAGGCCTCATCGCTGTACTGCCTGCCCTGAATGGGCTCATGATCGGGAGCACTGGCAGCGTGAGCAGATATTTCCCAGCCGTCACAGCCGAAATCGTCGTGATTCTGCTGGCTGATTTTCTCCTGCATCAGCCCTAAGCCGCCCATGACGTTCCGCCGGACAGCAGCCTCCAGGGAGGTGGACACGCCAGATTCATAGTCAATGGAGACAATGCCCCGGTCTGCCAGATTCCGGGTTGCCTCCCGAATAGCTGAGGCATAATCTTGAGCACCGGTGGCCACCTTCTGAAAGGCAAAGTCGCAGGCGTCCTGATAGGCTTTCGTCAGTTCTCTCGACTTTCCATCTGGCCCCACAAAGCCCAAGGTCTTGGTGATGTTGCTAAGATTCTCGTCTGCCAGCTGCACCGCTGCTGATACAATCTGCTGCAAGGCCTGATTCTCCCGGAAGAGAACGGCCTGGACATATGGGTGCTTTCGGATATCATAGTCATATCCGGCCTCCCCTGCCTGGTTCATGAGCTTTCGCAGTTCCCGGTGAGACACCTTCAGACGCTTCCTAAGCTCCTTTTTCAGCTGCCGCTGAGACACACCCAACTGCTGAAGCCTCCAGGCCTGGTAGGCCGCCGTGCCGGTGAGCTGCCCTGCCTGGGCAATTCGTTTGGCGATGTCCTCAATCAGAAATTCCGTCACCGGAGAAATCAGTTGTCTGGCTTTCTCCCCTAAAACATCGATCTGGTCAGCAGTCAGCATCCTTACTCACCTACTAAAAAAATCAGCACTCAAGTAAAATGAGTGCTGATTTAGATTGAATTACCGTTTTCTCGGAGCAAGCCCCAGAGCCTCTTCAATTGACCATCCGATATAAATTCTCGACCGCAACTTACAATAGCTGATGTGATATTCCTCACTCCATTGTTTAAGCGTTTTTGTCGTGCCGTCAATCGTATATCTTCTGTTAGTTCTGAGGTTGTTACTCTGTTCCTTGGCAGTTGCCCATCTGCAATTGCCAGGGGCATATGGCCCATTGACATCGACTCTATCGATACTCAAATCTTCTTTGTATCCATGCAGTAATGCCCAATCATAAAATGACATGAAATCTCTTAACCACTCGTTACAAATTTTGATTCCTCTTCCACCATATATTGAATACTCAGGGTGCTTCTCGTTGTAACATCTCTGTTTCATATTTGACCAGATAGAATATAGCCTTGACCGACTTTTCCCATGCCCGTTTTCGACGTTAATTCTCACCATTTCCTCTACTTTATCGAGTCTCAAACATCCACAACTTCTCGTAGTACCCTTCTTCAAATCGTTCCCGCACACGGTTACACGCTTTCCACAATCACATAAGCATCTCCATCGTGCATGACCATCCCTTGCATTTCCGGTCCTTTCAATAACCATCAGTCGGCCAAACCGTGTCCCAGTTAAATCGATTAACCTACCCAACTTAATTGTCCTTTCTACCACGGCGGGCGCGTTCCATTCGTTTTCCGAGCGCGACGCCAAGATGGAAACCGGTCATGACGCTCCACACGGTTCCGTGACAGCGCTGTGCTATGTCAAGAGCTGCGGAGAATGCTTCTCTGTTTGGGTTGCACTCGTCCAGTGTGCAGAGGCCAATTGCGGAGTTATTGATTATACGTTTTGCTTCCTGCGCTGTAAAATACTGCATATATAAACTCCTTCTCAAAATAATACTTGATAGAAGCTTCCAGCTGTGATAGAATGGATTTATCCAGTTGGGAAACCTCTGGGTGTGTTTAGGGTGTTGGAGCTTTGCGAGGGCGACCAACACCCTATTTCTTTTCAGCTTCGGTCTTCACCTTCTGAATTCCAAGTCTAATAATATCGCTTCTGGTTTTGTCAAGCTTCTCACAGCAGAAATCTAAGTCCTCTATGGTCTGCTTGTCTGCTCTGATCTTCAACTGGATGTCCTTCGGATTATCGACCTTCGGCCTGCCTGTACGGGGCGACATTTATTCACCTTCTTTCTGTGTACACATTTATTATAACGTGTACACAGAAAAAGTCAAGTTCTATTTTTACTCTTCTAAGTTTTCTTTTACATCAGGCATGTATTCCTTACGAATCGCCTTTCTTCTCGCATCCGTATCACACGGCAAATCATAATACCATCCGAGATAGCGTTCAGGCTGCAACAAACCAGCCTGAACCTGTGCAAGCAGCTCTTCCCCCGTTTTTTCCTCGTCATACAAAACACCGTTTCCAAACGAGACAATCACTTCTTCATCGTCCACATCATGTGCACCCGATATATGGTAGAGTTGACCGAGAATACCACATATTCTAACAGCCTCCCGCAGGGCGTTCTCCCACATCCGCTGGACATCCGTTATCGTAAGCGCGTAGTCGCCCTCGGAAGAAGTTACCTCCGTTGCCGTCCGCTCCACAGCCTCCACCTCGGACAGAAGTCCCCGTTTCAGTCCGATCAGACTTTCCACATTGCGCAGGTACTCCCGCTTCCGCTCCAGATAGGACTGCTCTCGCAGAGCCGGAGAGAAAATGGTAATGCCGACATCCTCCGGAGCTTCATCCAGACCGGTGAATACGCTGGCAGATAGCTTCTTCCTCCCCGTCTCGTCAATCTCCAGCATATCCGCACTGGCAATGATCCTGCTCTTTCCCCGTTCAAACTCGCCGCTGAGCTGGGCCTCGTTCCGGTCAATGTTCTGAATCAGACCCGCCGCCGGGGCATAGACAGAAACGCAGTCCAGACTCCCGTCCACACAGTTTTCAATAGGAACTTTCAGCCAGGCAATGCCCACACCCCCGATGGGCTTTTCAAAAGTATACTCTTCTTGCAAGTCCGCATATTGCGGAAGACTATCCAGGGGAACCGGAAGGCCCAGCGTGTCGGAGTTTCGTGCACGGTACAGTTTGTTCGTAATCGTCAGATATCCGCCAGAGCGAACCGTCCGACGCTCCAGAAGCGTGTAATAGAACCTGCCATAGGTACTTCTTTCGCAAGTGCCGATGTCGATTGGGTCTCCGTGCTCATTTCTGGCAAATACCAGCATATCCCGCCGGTTGACAACGTAAAAACTGAAACCGTCTTTTTCCGGTACAGGCTTCAAACCGCTTTCCCCGCCAATCAGTGCCCGGTGCATGGCAGTCTGCTTTTTCCTGTCCACCGCCTCCAGGACAGCTTGTGTGAATGTGTCCCGGCTTGTAGCGGTATACTCAGAAAACGCTGTCTTCGTCAGCTTGTTGACAATGGTGTACGGAATTCGCTGGCAGGAATCAGAATCATCCGACGGCGTACTTTCGTAATACATGCCGTACCACTTCTGGATGGCACGCTTCATCTCCGGCGTTGTGATATCTACGGCACGAAAGGCCGCTTCTAAATCCAAATCAAAGTAGTTCATGCTTTCTCACCTGCCGTGTTGATTGTGATTTTCCGGAGAGCCCGGACAGCGTATTGCAGCCCCTGAATATAGGCATCCTTCCGGGCAAGCTCTGCCCGGAGTTCGGCGATTTCCGCTTCCAGCCGTGTGTTTTCCGCCTGCAAGGAAGCCTTTGCCCAGATAGGTGCCATGTCTATGATCCATTTACGAATCCGTTTCCTCATCGCAAATCCCTCCGATAATCTGCCGTGCCTGTCGGTTTCTGCGCATGACTGTGGCACAGAAATACCGGATATCATCCATGGCATGGTCGTTTTCCTTCACCGGCTTGTCCACCTCGCCCTTATCGTCCCAGTGGTACAGGCCAAATTCCCGAATGGTGTCCTTGCAGTCCGCACCGATTTTGATAACTCCGGCCTGAAGCATCATGGCCGTCAGCCGGATACCATACATGACATCATTCTTCGCTTTCCGGACGGAGAAACGCCCGTGAGAACGAATGCAGGTAATAAAAGAAGCCGCTGACGGGTCAACCACAACATGTCGGATATCCCTGTCACCGGCCAGCTTTTCAATTTCCAGGTAGTATTCCTCATCCGTGAGCTGGTACTGCTTCTCCCGCCCAGAGTGATAAAACTCTGATACCCGAACGGCAGCGCCGTCCCTGACGCACCACAGACCAGCTGAGAAGGGGTTCAGGGTTCCATAATCACAGGAGATGTACCACTCCCCCCACTCCGGCAAATCGTCCGTGACGTGCTTCTCCGGGTCGAACTCATAGACCAGCCCTTCCGCAAGACACCACTGCCCAAGGATATACCGCCGGTAGAAAATGCCGGTATACATTGCCCGGTATCTGGCTCGTATCTGCTCCGACAGGCTCAGGTTATCCTCCATAGTGAAGTGGAGGTACAGAAGGTTTCGTTTCTTCTGTTCATCAATCCATTGCTTTTTGAACCAATGCTCCGGCCCTGCCGGGTTGCAGTTGCACCAGAACTTGGAGCCGTCCACAGAGCAGCGGCCAGTTGCCTGATTGACAAAGCTCTCCGGCATCAGGGCAATTTCATCCAGAAGAATTCCGGCCAGAGTAATGCCCTGCACCAGATCTTGGGAGCCTTCGTCCTTGCCGCCAAAGATGTAGTAATAATTCTCGGTGCTGCCCCGGGAGATAACCACCAGATTATCCGTCCGCCTGTCGCGTATGGTGTATCCCCTTGCCGGGAGCATCTGCTTGAGTACGGATAGAACATTCCGGCGGAAGCTGCCCACGGTCTTTCCGCACATGCCGAAGTTCTGTCCGTTGAAGCTGTGCATCGACCATTGCACGAAAGCCAGCGACATACACACGGTTTTCCCTGACCGAATGGCTCCATCTGCTATGATTCCGTCTGCGTCTGATACACCGGATTCCGGGAGCCACCAGGTGAGTATCTGCTTCTGCTTCCGGGAAAAGGGTTGAAATCGAAATGCCGCCTGTTTTAATCCTCCTGCCATATCTGTCCTGCCTCTTCTCGCAGTGCGTCCATGAATCCGTCATCCGGTGTGCTTTCTTCCCCGGTGGAATCCCCAAGCAGGTCAACCAGAACCTTGGCGCACCTGGCATCTCCCTGAACCGCTGCCTCTGTCAGTCCAACGATCATGGCCATCTGATTGTCGATATCCTCCGGCTCGACCCCGTCACGGGCAATTTTGTTCCACACACGCCTGTCCGTCACCGGCAAGGACAGGTACAGATCAGCCGCCTGTTTCAGGCTCCGCTTTCGACGGCGGGCAGCACCGGACGCAATGCCACCAGCTGTTCGTATTCTTTTCTGTTCTTCCTCTGTTCTCTGGTCGAAGGGAATAAGGTTCTTCGTTCCATCTGCCACCCGTCACCACCTCTCAAAAAAGAGGAGACCCGGATAGTCTCCGAGTCTCCTTTGCAATTTCGTTTTTACCAGTATAGCACATCCAAATTGAAAAGTCTTCCGGTTTTTTTCCGGTTTTCAAATTTCTGTACATCCGTACAGACTGAGTGTAAAGTGATGAAGGGCGGAATCCTTTCGTGCGTAAACCTGTGACTTCTCAATTCCCAGCTCCATGCACAGCCTGTCAACATTGCCCCTGGCCGGGCTTATGTAGAATCTATCCAGTATCAGCAGTTCTTCCGAATTGAGGATTGCAAGAGCACCGTCTACCAGTCTGACCCACGCTTTCGCCTGTTCCAGCGAACGTGACAGCTCTTCCCGGTGAACGATGTTGGAAAGATACCTGTCCTCCCTGCCAGAGCCACCGCCTGAGACCGGCGTACCGTCCGACGTGGCACTTCTAATGCTCTGCATTTCTAATTCCAGCCTGGTAATTTCCTCCGGAATGCTGCGCAAGGACTGCTTCATGGCATTGTATCTTTTCAGCTTTTCCATTGCTTCCCGTTTCCAGTCCAAATGATGTCACCTCCATTTTCCTGTCTGATAGTCGAATTTCTTCACGTCGTACCGGTCAGAAAAGCCATAGAACCCTTCCCGGATTTCATCCCCGTAAGCCTGCCGAAGAAGCTTGTCCAGCATGGCCTGGTAATAGTCGGCTTCGTCGTGCTTTTCAAAGGCCGGGGAAAACTCCGTCATCAGCTCCTCAATCCTGTTCAGCACTTTGAGAATCCGTTTGCCAGAAAAGGTATTCTTACCTATCGCTTCCGGATCCCGGAGGGCAAGAGTGAGAAAGTCGCACATCTGCTGCCGTCCTACCCGGATACCACCTTCGAAAGCAGCGTGTTCCCGTTCCTTCTGCCGGGATAAGAAATCATTCTTTGGCATTGTCCATCGCCTCCCATTTCTCACAGGAATCACCGCTTTCCATAAAATCGGCTCTGTGCTCCGATTCTCCATTGCAACACACGCCGCAGTAGGATTCATACCATTTGCAGGTCTCACAAACCTTCATACTCAGCCCTCCGGTTCCAGACCAAAATTGCTTTATATTTGTTTATGAAAGCCCCAGTCCATGGATATACAGGGCACGATGTGGTATCATTGGAGCACGTCACAAACCACATGTTTCCTGTCTGCTGTACCTGGCCAGCGGCGCCACAAAACGGGCAGGGCTTCAATTTGATTTCGTCCATTGTTATCTCCTTCCCGCCCGGGTTTCCCCGGGCTTATCGCTTGTTTTCATTCTCCCAAAAATCAGCGTATTTTCTCCCAACAATCACAGCATTGGCCCATTCCCGCTGAAATTTACGCCACTCTGGGGCTCGGCTTCCTGTTTCGTCCCGGTAGAGCATGGCAAAGGGCAGAAATCCCAGCCCCATGATTTGTTTGGCCCGTTTCTCCGCTGCATCCATGCTGTCCTCCGGATATCCGCACAGCATATAGCACTTTACCTGATGGCTTTTCCAACTAAGCCCAGCATCATGCAGCATATCCGCCATAGCCCTTAAATGCTCGTAGTCGTCCATGGTATCATATGCTGTATACATCGTCTGTGGCCTCACGGACATAAGCTGTTCCGCTTTCCACGGGGTCATGTACTCTGGTTCCAACCCGCCAGAAAACACAGGGCGGCGTTTTTGCCGTTTTAGCATCGATATAACCTCTGCAAAATGGGTGTCGCTTGTGGCAAGGATGTTGTCATCCAGCACATCCCACCCATCTTGAACCGGGAGTTCGATCACCCGGCCTCTGGCGCACTTGCCAACGTCGCAAAACCAGCAGTCCTTCGGACAGCCTCGGCTTGTGATGGTCATTCCCTCTTTCAGGTACATCCCCGGTGTAAATGTTTCGCTCATGCGATCGCCAAAGGCGGGGCCGCCGACTTCAACAGGCACACCCAGCATTTCCCACTGGTAGAAAAGCTCATCCGCTTTTTCCAAGTCCCAAGAAAATGTCACGCTTATATGCACTTCATCCGGCTCTGCTGCTATGGCATCCAGGGTAGGCGGGCCGAAGAAGGCCAGCTGGTCGGCGGGAGACATGGAGGTTTTGGTGGGGAATACTCGGGCGATTTTCACGCCGTCTGCACCTCCCACAGCTGCTCCATGGTGGTGATCTTCTCCCCGCACCATTCCGGCAGGTTTGCCCGCACCATAGCCTCCGCCAGTGGCGGGCACACCGCATTCCCGCACCGTGCCACCTGCTTGGACTTGGGGTAGGCGTTACCCAGATAGTCCCGCTCGATCTGGTAGTCCGGTGGGAATCCCATGGCGTTGTACAGCTCTCTGGGTGTCAGCATCCGTAGGGTAATGTCCGCTATGTAGTAGCCAACGCCGCCGATCATCAGCACCAGGCATTCGTTGTCCGCCAGGTCATACCCACAGAAGCGGTTCAGCAGCTCCCTTACCTTGGTCCAGTACCCCATATTCCCGGCACGGCTCAAAGTGACCCGCACAACCCCGAACTCTCCGCCGCCCGCCGTGATGGTCCGCAGGGGCTTCCGGCAGTCCTGTCCAATGTCCTGCCCCTTGAACTCCGCAATCTGGGCCGCCACCAGGGCTTCCCGGTCATGGCTTGTTACCGTGTGCATGGGTACGGATATGTCCAGCGGCCGGCCGCCGGTGTAATACTCCACCAGATTGGCGGATACCAGGCCGTACCGGTTGGAAGCGTCCACTGTGTTGATGGGGCAGCCCAGGCCGTTGGCCCGGACGTTCTCGGTCTGCTCCGTGTGGTACTGGATCAGATTTGCCGTCACAAGTTGATGCTTTCCGGCGCCCACCACCGTGGGGACCGGCCCTTTGATATCGTGGACTCTGGGGGGCTGCCCCTGCCGCTCTCCGTACCCTGTTGGCACCAGAAACGGCTCCCCAGATTTCATCGTGAACTTATCAACGCCACGGATCACTCGCCGCAGGGTGTTTTCTGCCAAAGGCCGCACCACCGCAGCGCCATACAGCGCCTTGATCTCCGCCTTGCTCTGGAAGATGGAATACCCCGGAATGCTCCAGTCGATGATTTCCGCCGCACTCCGCCAGGGTTTCATCTTCCCGGCCAGTACCTCCGGGCTGTTCCGGGGTGCGTGGGTGCGCTTCGGCCAGAGTATCGGCTTTCCATCACACCGGGCAACCAGCACAAACCGCTTCCGGGTGGTAGGTGCTCCGTAGTCCGCCGCCACCAGTACCCGGTGTTCGATTTTGTATCCAAGGTCCTCCAGCTGCTTTTTCCATTGCCGGAAGGTCTGGCCCGCCTTACTCTTCACGGGGCGGCCCTTTCGGACCGGCCCCCATGTGACGAATTCCTCCACATTCTCCAGCAGGATCTCGTCCGGGCGCACCGTGCCCGCCCACCGAAGGACAATCCACGCCAGACCACGAATGTTTCTGTCCACCAGTGCCGCGCCCTTTGCCTTGGAAAAGTGTTTGCAATCAGGGGAAAACCAGGCAAGCCCAACCTTGCGTCCACGGCAAACTTCTTTCGGGTCAACATCCCACACAGATGCTTGTAGATGCTCGGTGTATGGGTGATTTGTCCGATGCAGAAGGATGGCATCGGGGTCGTGGTTGATAGCAATGGTCACAGGCCGCCCGCAAGCTAATTCAATCCCCGTGGAGGCCCCGCCGCCTCCGGCAAAGTTGTCCACGATGATTTTCTCAAAGAGGTCAGTCTGCCTCACTGATATCCCCCTCCTTACACCCATCCACCATATCAAACAAGCTCGGTTGCTCCACTTCCGCATCCTCTGCCCGGAGGTAGGCCACCGCATCGGCAAAATACCCAGGATTCAGCTCACAGCCGTAGCCCCGTCGGTTCATTCGGACGGCCATCATCGGCACCGTGCCAAGCCCGGCAAATGGGTCGAATACCAGGTCGCCGGGGTTGGAATACCGGTTTATGATCCGCTCCACAATATCCAGCTGAAGGGGACACACATGGAGCTGCTTCCGTCGCTGGCTTTGGGTGGTATTCAGGGTCTTCATGCGGCTGATATCGTCCCAAACATCCGGGGAGGTAGAGGCAGGCGGCAGGGTCATAAACTCTTTGCTGATAGCGTCCCGCTGCTCCAGAGCATAGGATAGGGCGGCATGCTGCTCATAGTCATAGACGTGGGTCTTGCTGTACTCACGGAACCGGCGCATCCGGTCGCTCATTTTCAGCCGGGACAGCTCATCCGGGCTCAGGTTGCGGTTACCGGAGGATCTCCAGAAGGCGTGAGCGTCCAGCTGCCACCGGCTCAGGGGATAGTCATCCTTGTCTTTCTCTACCCGCTCATCGGCGTAAGCCTTTGAGCGGTCTGTAGGCAGCTTCCGGAAAAGCAGAATATACTCCGGGCAGCCTACTCCCATCTTGGAGCCGTCCTTGCACTGCTCTGTCCAGCCCAGCCGGTAGGTCTGGTTGTTCTCCCGAACCACGTCCGTCACTACGGTAATCATACCGAAGTAGGCAAAGCCGTGCTTCATGTAATGCTCGATACACAGCGCATGGAAGGGTTCCATGGTCGGCATTCCGTAACCCGTCACATTTCCGAACAGCACCCGGTCTTTGACGTGAATCGCCGCTACTCTGCCAGGTTCCAGAATTCGAAGCAGCTCCGGGGTCAGGAAGTCCATCTGTTCAAAGAATCGGGTGGTATTCTCGTTGTGCCCAAAGTCGTTGTAGCTGGGCGTATACTCGTAATGGTTGCTGAATGGGATAGACGTATGAATCAGACCTACGGAGTTATCCGGCATCCGCCGCACCTCATCCACACAGTCATTATTGACCAGCGTCCAGTTTTTACCTTTGATTTCCATTCTCTCAACTCCTATCGACCGCGCCATCCTCTCAGCCTGTACATTGTCCAGCAGGCCGAAGTCCTTGACGATCTGACGCATTTTCTCTTGCAGTTTGTTGTGATTCTCCCACTTCTCCAGCAGTACCCGCCAGATCTGTTCTTCCGCTTCCGTGAAAATCACGTCGATAATGACCTGCTCCTTTTGCAGGAAGCGGTATATCCGGTGGATTGCCTGAATGAAATCGTTGAATTCATAGTCAATGCCCACGAAGATAGCCCGGTGACAATGCCTCTGGAAATTGCACCCGGAACCGGAAAGGCTTTTCTTCGTGGCAAACAGTCGGGTCTGTCCATCGGAGAATGCGATGACCCGCCTTTCCCGCTCGTCGTAGTCCATGGAGCCGTAGATATCCACCACACCTGGAATCTCTTTCAGAATGGTCTCCCGCTCATATTCCAGGTCATGCCACAGCAGAAAATGCGCCTCCGGGTCACTAGCTACGATCTCACCGGCCATCCGAACCCGCTCAAGCACGGATTCCCGTTTCTCTTTTGCGGCGTCCTGGAGACTCACAGCGGCCTCACGCATCAGCTTTACCTGCCCATCCTTGTCCACCACGTCCCCGATGTGGGACTGAATCATGTGCACCCGTACATCCAGAGGCGGCAGGTCGTAGCCGGTAGCGTCATAGCCTAAATCCGCCGGACTGCTGAGAAACAGCGCCCAGGAGGATACCCAGAGCCAGAATTCCTCTTCCTTGTGTGGATACAGGGTCAGGTTGTTTGCTTTGGTGCTGTCCCGCTGAAAGAACCGGGTCAAAGCCTGCCCGGTGTCCATGACCTCCAGGAATCCGGCGTAGTGAATCAGTTCTTTGAACCGGTTCGGAGAGGGGGTAGCCGTAGCTACCAGCTTATAGCGCACGCCCTTGAACAGAATCATGAACTGTTGGAAGGTCTTGGATCCGTAGGAACGCAGGACAGAGGCTTCGTCCAGAGCCACACCGCAGAAGCGGCCAGGGTCAATGTCACCGTCTCGCACCCGTTCATAGTTGGTCAGCAGGATTTGCCCAGGAGCCGCCTCGGCTTCCGCCATCGTCCGGATGTAGGACGGAGGCTCCATGCCAAGCAGCTCCACAGCGTCCCGGCAGAACTCCTGTCGAACACCCAGCGGGAGAACGATCAGCACCTTGCCGCCTTCATGCTGGGCAACCAATCGGCACCACTCCAGCTCCTGGACGGTCTTGCCCAGGCCGAAGGATTCAAACAGGGCACGCCGCCCGCCCTTTACCGCCCATAGCACAGCGTCTCTCTGGTGGGGCTTCAGAGCCGGATTCAGAGAAGTCTCCGGCACCTGAAACCCGCTGACCGGGGCCACCTCGATTTTGCTATGAAGGAAATTGTCATAGGTCGTGTTCATCTTTTTTCCTTTCCACTCGGTAAATCGCCGACATCAACGCATCCGCCTTTTCCACGGAAGGGGCTTTCCGGTATTCGACGGCCGCAATGTCAATGCGCTTCCACATCGCGCTTGTGGATTCCTGCAATTCTTCCAGTGCCTTGTTGATCCGGTATGCCTCGACGATCTGGGATTTTTCCCGCTTGCCCTGTTCCGGGCTCATTCCCGCCCGTCTGGCAAAATCATAGAGATTCCGGAAGCAGAGGAACGCTAGGACATCCGACTGTGAGCGCAAATCCGGCATCGGATCATTGCGATAGGCCATGTCCTCCAGCTGGTCAAGTGTGTAGTCATTCATGGCAGCGTCTCCACATAGATGAAGATTCCCGGCCTCTCTGCCCAGAACTTCTCCACAATCTCCGACGCTACCAGAGCATCATCCTTCCAGAACCCCAAATCCGTCATAACGTCTTTCAGGAGCTTTTGGAGATTGTCGGTGTCGGGCTTTGTGGTTCGGTACTCACCGTTTTTGTGCGCGCCTCTGGGGAAGCACCACTTCACCGCCAGCCCCACGCCCCCCGTCATGGGTTTCTCCGGTTTGTACGGTGCCAGGGCATCCCGAAGCTTGACCCGGGCAGTTTTCAATTCCCGCGGCTCATAGAACCTCGGCTTTCCATTCACCACCGTCACCTGCTTTTCCTGATGTGTAACGGTCGGCGGGATCATCGGAAGAAAAAACTGAAGATTCAAAACTTTTTCAACTCCTAACTTTTTTTCACATTTTGAAAATCGCTTTTGTCATGTCATGTGCGGTAGGGGAAACCAGCAGTTTTATAGCTGGTTTCCTACCGTCCGCACGTGACGTGAGTGACAACGAACCCGTAGGGTTATATTACGTAGTAATATAAGTCTTGTCCTGTCCTGACAGACCCATACTTTTTATGGCTTTGTCCACTCTGGACAAGACCATGTTTTTATGGTGTTGTCCTGTCCGGACAAGTCCATGTTTTTATGGTTCTGTCCACCTCACATCACAGCGTTTTCACAACAGTGTCGGTGTTCCTATCGATGGAAAATCCGAACTTTTCGACGTATCTTTTTATGGTTCTCCGGGACAGTTCTTTCCCGTCCCTTGCGTAATATTTCATCAAATCATCCACCGTCGGCGGCTGTCCCATGTTGCAGGTAGCCACAGCGTTTTCAAACTTGGCCTTGTCATCCTGCCCCTTTTCGGCGGATTTCTGCTTTGCCTTCCGTGAGGCCTTCTGCCAGGGAAGAGCCTCGCCGTCGGCTTCCAGATCCTTCAGAACGCCGATGTCATCCAGCCGGTGCAATGGGTAGTCAAACCAGAGATACTTGGGACGGAACTTCGGGAACTCACGCAGGGTTCCCTCCACCCGCCATGCCGTGCGGCTGTTTACCGCCGCCTCAGCCTTTGCAATCGCCCCTTGAAGCTCTGAGAACACCTCCCGGCACAATCTGTCCCGGCAATAGTCCAGCAGCTTGTAGGCTACGCAAGCGTCGTCCTGACTGACATCATCTCGCCAGTTCATTGCGTTCCGGTTCAGATACTGGGTGCATAGTCTGACCGTCTCCTGGTCTGTCTCAGCCTTTCTGACGGCATCTGTCACGTCCAGTTCAATCAAGTCAACCAACGCGTCGGGGTCACGGGCAAACACGCCGGAGCCGGACGCACGATCCATACTGCGCTTGTTGCCCTGGGCGCCTTTGGAGTGATGATGGCAGTAGATCACGGCACATCCAAGCTCTGTACAAACCAAGTCGAACTGGTTGCAGAAGGCCGCCATCTGGTCTGCGCTGTTCTCATCGCCGGTGATGATCTTGTAAATAGGGTCAATGATGATGGCAATGTAGTTCTTCTTGGAGGCTCTGCGAATCAGTTTCGGGGCCAGCTTGTCCATGGGCACTGACTTGCCGCGCAGGTTCCAGATGTCCAGATTTCGGATATTGTCCGGTTGCCACCCCATCGCCGTATAAATGTCGTAGAAGCGGTGAAGGCAGCTGGCACGGTCAAGCTCCAGGTTTACATAAAGTACCTTTCCCTTTGTGCATTTCCAGCCCAGCCACTCTCGCCCTTCCGCAATGGCACAGCACAGCTCGATCAGGCCATAGGACTTGCCCGCCTTGGATGGGCCCGCAATCAGCATCTTGTGACCTTGTCTGAGAACGCCTTCGATCAAAGGCGGCGCAAGTTCCGGCAGGTTTCCCCAAACATCCTCCAGGCTTTCCGGGTTGGGAAGATCATCCGTAACAGACTCTATCCACTCCTGCCATTCCCGGAAGGATGATTTTCCCAGGTTGGTACCCATGAGGAATTGCTTATGCCCGCCGCGGATCACACCGGGCATTCGGCTGAGGCGGCTTGGGTTTTTATTCTGGATATCCACCCGCATTCCATTTTTCTGTAGAACGCTGTAGAGGTAATCTACACGCTTGCGGTATTCCTCATAGCTTCCAGCTTCGACCCGCACAATGGCATGAATGCTCTTTCCGCCGCTGTACACCAGGCAGGCCACTGGAAGCTCCAGCTCCAGGATCATGGCGTGCTGCTTTTCCAGCTCCATGCAGTCGGATTCTACCAGTGCATATCGGTATTCCGTGACGTTCTCGTTCTTCACGCCCTTGCCGTCCAGGGGGTTAAAGCGGATCCAGGCTCCCACATCCGGGTTGTAGTCGCCAAACACTTCTTCTACATTGCCGTATTTATGCAGCTGCTCGATCAGTTCCCCGGCAGAGCGGTCACAGTGGCCTTTTGAAGGGAAATACTTCCCATCCCGCTCCCAGCTCTGGGTCACATACCCAACGCTCTCAGAGGCTTCGAACAGGGTTTCCAGGTATGTAGTCAGATCCTTTACGGGGTTCCAGTTTTCCGGCTCGTGGATTTCCTTGCCTTCCAGCCAGCTGGTATCTACCAGCACCTTGTCACGGGAACCGATGAGGGAATCCCAGCTAAGCTCATAGCCTGGGCCGTCATCGTAGGTCGGGCGCCACCCGTGCTCTTTTGCCATCTGCACCAGGGTGCCGCCGGTGACAGGATTAGCGCTTCCCTGGAAGGTATTCCATTTTTTCTCGCACTCTCCAGGATGGTAGCGGGAATCATCCCGACTCCAATCATCCCAATCGGAGACGGAATAACCGGCTTCTTTCAACGCCATGCCCACATTTACCCAATCTTGATAGCTCAATTCGCTTGGTCGGATATAAGATAGCGGTTCCAGAAGGTCGAAGTCGTAAGTCATCTTTTGTCATGCCTCCTATGGCCTGAAAGTGGCAGGTTCCAAGTCACGAGGAACGTGCCAGTTGTTTGCCGCAATCCGGTCGATCATCCGCTTTGCGGAATCAAACTGCCAGGTGCCAACATGCTGAAACCCACGGCTTTCCAGGAATCGGATCTGCTTCGGTGTGGTCAGTCCCGCCGACCGGCGTTTATCCAGCTTATCCAGCAGCAGAGCTGCCTTCCCTGCGTTGTCGATCTCATCCGGGAAAATCCCCATCTTTTCAAGAGCCGCCCGCTGTTTGTCAGAAGCAGGGCCCATCTGCCAGCCAAATGCCGGAACATACCCGGACAGGTCTTCCGCCTGAATGCTCATTTCAAATTGCAGCGGGTCTACCAACTTCCGCTTTCTGCGCTTCATTTCCTCCAGCTTCTTGGCAAGTGCTTCCTCCCGTTGGCTTACTACCTCTTCGGAGGCCTTCTGCTCCGCTTCCACCAGATCCACCGGGCAGCCGGATTCTTCCACATCCTGTGTCAGCTGCTTGGCAACCTCCGGGCTTTCGCAAATCAGGTGTGCCGGATGGCACAGTTCGTGCCGTTCCGTGTGCCAGAGGAAATCCAACAACAAGAGGTTGTCTTTTCCTTCCGCCAATCGGGTACCACGCCCTACCATCTGACAGTATAAGCTCCGCACCTTGGTGGGACGAAGCACCACCACGCAGTCCACACTCGGACAGTCCCATCCTTCCGTCAGAAGCATAGAGTTGCAAAGAACGTTGTACCTTCCGGCGTCGAAGTCGGCCAGCACCTGCGCCCGGTCGTCGCTGGTACCGTTGACTTCCGCCGCCTGGAACCCATGTCGGTTGAGGATATCCCGGAACTTCTGGGAGGTAGACACCAGTGGCAAAAACACGACGGTTTTCCGGTCATGGCAGTGAGTGACCATCTCCTCGGCAATGGATTCCAGATAAGGATCCAGTGCGGTTCCCAGGTCTCCGGGCTTAAAGTCTCCGGACTGCACCCCTACCCCGGACAAATCCAGCTGAAGCGGAATTGTCAGTGCCTTGATGGGTGACAGATACCCTTCCCTGATAGCTCTGGGAAGGCTGTACTCATAAGCCAGGCTTTCGAAATACTGCCCCAGATTGCGCATATCCCCCCGGTCAGGCGTTGCCGTAACGCCCAACACTTTGGCATCTGAAAAGTGCTGCAAAACACGCTGATAGCCGTCTGATAGGCAGTGGTGGGCTTCGTCTACGATGATGGCATCGAAGTAGTCCTCCGGGAACTGTTCCAGCCGTTTCTCCCGCATAAGTGTCTGGACACTTCCAACCACCACCCGGAACCAGCTGCCCATACAGGTCTCCTCTGCCTTCTCTACGGCGCACTGCAAGCCGGTGGATTTTCGAAGCTTGTCCGCCGCCTGTTCCAGCAGCTCTCCCCGGTGTGCCATAATCAGCACACGATCCCCGCGGCTTACCAGTTCTTTTGCCAACGTACAGAATACAATGGTCTTTCCGCACCCGGTAGGCAGCACCAGCAGTGTCCGGCTTATGCCGGACGCCCACTGGTCAAGTACCGCATTCTCAGCTTCCCGCTGATATGGTCTCAGTTCCATCAGAATTTACCTTGCTGCCATCCGGCCTGAGGAGCCGTGGCATAGTTCTGCTGCGTCTGCGGTGCATCGTAGAACTTCGAGATGTCATTCACCTGACGCTCTTCACCGTTTTTCAGATACTTCCGGGGCTTGAAATGCGCCCGACCCTTAGAGCCGACTACTTCATTCCATCTGGGGACAAAAGCCTCCCCGGACTTCTTCTGTCCGATAGACCGGAAGAATTCGGAAATCTTCCATTCCAAGCTCGACCAGAGGATCAGGTCGTACTTGGCGTTCGCCTCTCCCTTCTGGGTCTGCACGGTCAGCGTCAGTACCGCCTTATTGCAGGCGGGAATTTTGGCAGAGCCGGGAAAACGTCCCCGCTCAAAGGCCGTGACCGTGAAGTCATAATCGCCTTCGTCAAGGAGCAAAAATTCCCCGCCGTCTGCTACGATCTGGTCACCCCATCCGATTTCATGCGCGTCATTCTGATATTCACTCATTATGATTCCTCCATATTCGTTATTGATTTGGATTTCGCGTTAAATTAAAAGGGAAGCTTTTTGTTCACTTCACCTACAATCCGTTCCCAGTTGGGAAGAATCCATCCGTCTACAAAGCCCTCAGCTTCCAGCACTTCCCATCTGGTATCCTTCGGGAAATATCCCTTCTGGCTCCATACCTCACGCAGCTCGTCCTCTGCAATGCCGCTGGCCTCCATCAGGGACTTCACTCTGGACGGCACATCTTCCGTAATAGTTGGCGGCACAACAGACTCAGCGGGAGATACCTGCGGCGCAGGAGACGGGGGAGGCGCAATTGCCGGTGTCGCCGCGCCGTCTGGGATACAGTGCGCAATGGCGGAATAGTCCATAGGAATCTCGTTGGGCAACCCGTGCCGGTTCTTGGCATCCCAGCAGGGGTGGTGGGAAGTGTAGATCACCCGGGAACCACCCTGAGCCTTATGCTTTTTCCCCTTGTCATCTGTGGCAACCACATATGTTTTGTAGTTGGCAAAGAGAACCATATCCGCCCATTCCTTCACGATGGGAGCAACCTGCTTACTCAACTTCATCTCCCAACGGTCATAGGCGCCCATTTCATCCGGTTGTTCAAATTTCCGCATTTTTGCATGTGCGGTCATTACCACATTCATACCAGCGTTGATGACATCAGTGAAGGCGTTCAGCAACCTTCCGAATTCTTCCTGGAGGTATGTATATCCTTTCCCGTAGCCGAAATCCTCGATGCTTTTCTTCTGGTACTTGTCTACAACGGATTTGGCACAGATCATCTCTGCCCAGTCGGCAGTATCCAATACCAACGTCTTGCAGATACCAGGGGTTCTGGAAATCTGCTCAACTTGGCTAAGAAGCTCCTGCCAGGACTGTGGCTTTGGTGTCCGCTTAACGTCCATGTGGTAGGTGCTCCCCTCTGTATCAATGAACACAGGATCCGGGAAGTGGGAAGCGAGGGTTGTCTTTCCGATTCCCTCCGGGCCATAGATAACTACCTTCTGCGGTTTTACGATCCGCCCGCTCATGATACTCAGCATTAAAATACGCCTGCCTTCCAGCTATTCGGACGAGGAGTAGGGATATCCTCGAGGGACTGCCCGGCAACCTGTCCATCTTCGATGATGATGGTACACTCGCTTCCCCGGCTGACCCGGGTAGCGATAGCCTGGAGATTCTGGGAATTGAGCCAAGCCCCAAATTCCTGCAAGGTTTTCAAATCCATCTGTTCCAGCTTGTCGATCAATACAAAGCCGCACATGGGATTCAGTGCCCGAACAATAGCAGTAGCAACCTTCAGCTGGTCACTGCCGCTCATGCCGTCCCACTTCTTGCCCATGTATGTCAGTTCCCCATCTTCTACAGAAAGCCCAGGAAGAGGGAGTACCGCATTGTTCAGCAGGTTCCGCTTTTTCTGCCTGGTATCTTCCAGTGCGTTGGTCAGGTCGTCATACTGCTGACAGTATTGCTGCGCCTCCATCTCCGCTTTCTGCCGGTCGGCATTGGCACGAACCTTCACATTGATGGTTTCAATATTCTGCAAATCCTGTTCGATCTGAGCCGTAGATTCATCATGGAGGTCTTCTGCGGATTTCCGGGCTGTTTCCAGATCTGCCAAGGCCGCAGAATACCCACCCCGCAAGTCCGAAAGCTTGCTTTCCAACTCCATTATCTGGCTCTGGAACTGACGGCATGTAAATTCCAGCTGGGAGACCATCTGCCGCTTGCGCTGATTCTCCCCGTTGATAGCAAGAATCGCCTGCTGCCGCTGGATCAGTTCCAGCGCGGAAACCGGTTCTGCGGGGGCATCGGGGTACATGGGCATTTCCTGGGCAAATTTTTTCTTTCGATCAGCCTCCTGCCCCACTACACGTCTGCGGTTATAAAGCTCCGTTTCCTGCCGTTCCAGATTCTGCAAGCGGTCTCCCACGCCGATAATTCGAAGCAGCGTGTTGGCTTTTTCCCGGTTCGGGCTCTCCAAAAACTTGGGCAGGTTCAACGCGAATTCTTCAATAAAGCTGTTCAGCAGCTGCTGCCCATGCCGGTTCCCGTCAGGATCAGTGACTTTCAGCGCACTGTTTTTGCCCGTGCGCTCTACCACAAGGCCGTTGCTCAAGGTGATACGAATGCTGGGCGGGATAACCGATCCATCCCGTTCCGGGTTGCTGGGCTTATACCGATCTCCGCCAAGAGCCCAGGCTATGGTATCCAGCACGCTGGTTTTGCCCTGATTGTTGTCCCCGCCGATGACGGTCAGGCCAGACGGTGTAGGCTTCAGTGCTACCGCACGAATGCGCTTCACATTTTCCAGTTCCAACGCGTTGATTTTGATTGATTCCATTGACAAAACCTCAATTTCAATGTATTATGTACATGTGTCTTTGTGTTTGCCGCCTTGCCGATCTGTCTATCGGCGGGCGGCTTTTTTACGTCTCATCCAACTGCTGGCGGACAACGTTGGCAATCCGGGCAATGAACTCCCCATTGGTGGGGTTCGGTTTGTCACGTCTGACGGTGTTTCCGAAGTAGCCGTAGAGCACATCAAGATCTCCTCTGTCCCAGGCGGCTTCGATCAGATGACGGATTGCCCGCTCCACTCTGGTTGCGGTGGAGTCGAACTTGGCGGCGATCTGGGGATAGAGTTTTTTGGTAATGGCATTGGCATAGCTGCTGTCGCTCACACACAGCACCACCGCCTCCACCGTGAAGGGATGACCGATCAGATGATCTGGTGCGCCGATGTCCAGCAGAATCTGCCGAACCAGATTCTCAGCGTTGGGATTCTTCTCGGCGGAAACCTTGGAATCACCAACATACGTCATTTCCCGTCTTACCCGCTCTCTAGCCCGAGGATTGCTAGATGCCACAATCTCGGCGAGGGTATCGATTTTTCTGGACAGGATTTCAAATTCTTCAGACATTGTTTTACCTCCTAAATCAGTGCAATCACGGTGAGAATCACAACGACCAGCAGTCCGGCGATGGCCAGCGCAAGCCCTCTGATTCCCTCTTTTTGTTTCTGCGCCGCCTGCCAGGCTGTGAAGGCTTCCGCCTCACTCAGGGGCACGATGATCCCCACATCCATCAGCATTTCACTGCGCCGGGGATTTCCGCGAACCATGCGGATGACTTCCAGATCTTCTTTTTCCATTTAGGTATACTCCTTTGCAAAAATTCGAATTTCCTTTTCCGTGTATCCAACGGATTTCAGGATGACAGCGGGGTCTGGATGGAGCAAAGCCACCAGCTTTTTCAGAGCGGAAAACGGCAGCGTCTCAAGCCGTTTCTTGTAGTTGGTAACGGTTTTTCCATCTACTCCGATTTTCCGGCCAAGAGCGGCGGAGTTGTCGCTCTGGATACCGGCAATGGGGCAGCAGCGGTTGATTTCTTTCCAGAAGTCCTCTGACGTGTAGCGGTCAGCGTATTGTCGGATTCTGGGCATTTTTCTCACCTCCTGTTTTAAGATTGCATATTGTTCTCCACTGTGCTATTCTGTAAAGAAAACACAGAAAGAGGCGATTTCATGGGCAGAAAGAACATAAAGGCATTTAGTGCTGGATATCCAAACGAATCAAGTTTATTGCGATGCACATACCTGGAGATTACCGAATGCCCATCGTGCCATTTTGCGATTGAGCCAAAGACATTATGTGCTTACTACGTCCAACCCGACAGTCCTTCTGATGGGGCATGCACACTGTATCTTCTTTCCCTGTGTAAAAGGTGCAACCAGGTATTTTTGAGTGCTTTCCAAGAAAGAGCAAGCCGATCTGTTTCTGGCTTTGCAGATTTCGATTCTGCTTTATACTCTATTCCTTACACGCCTAACATAATCAAATTTTCAGACGACGTTCGGCAACTTTCACCGGACTTCGTTGAGACCTATATGCAGGCAGAAATAGCTGAATCTCAGCGATTGTATCGTATCTGTGGGGTTGGGTATCGAAAAGCTCTGGAATTCTTAGTAAAGGACTATTTGCAGCATAAAAGCCCAGATCACGCTGATAAAATACCGGCGGAGGCTCTCGGTTCGTGCATCAAGCGGCTGGAAGACCCAAGAATCAAGGTTCTCGCCGAGCGGTCGACGTGGATTGGGAACGATGAAGCGCACTATGTAAGGAAGCACGACGATCTTGACATCGAAGATATGAAGCGATTCATAAAGGCCATGCTGCATTACATAGAATCAGAACTTGCTTTTGAGGAAGCCGAATCCATCCCCCGTGGATAATTGTCGCGCTCTGCCAGCTTCTCCCCGTCCAGAGACCAGTATTCCACGACGACCCGTGTCGGCTGATCCACCGCGCCAGACCCGCGTGCAGACTGCGTTTCAATGACGGGGATTACTCGTGCCGAATCGCATCCTCTGGGAAATAGACAATCTTTCATTCTCATCACCTCCGTTCTCTTGCTAGGCTTGTTTGCCTCGTTCTCGCTTGATGATTGCTTCCAGTGCGGTCTCCATCCGCTTTTGAATATTGGGCGGCTTGCGCTTCCCATTCAGAATCATGGAAATATAAGCTTTGTTTACGCCCATTTCGTTTGCCAGCTGCTCATAGGTGATCCGCTCATTGTGCATCCGCCCGATGAGCCGCCCCGTCCATTTTTCAGGCATTGTATCCCTCCTTTCAGTTAAAAATGTTGACTGCGGCGAAAAAATTTGGTATGCTATTTGCAGCCCTCTCTAGGGCAAATCCAAAGGAGGTGGCTTTTTTGACCAACCTTTTGTTTTTGCCTGCTCCCTTTCCACTGGGTCGCAATAGTGGTTGCCAAAGCACGTAAAACTGGCGTAAAATGCAGTTTGCTTAGATATGGCGGATTCTCAGTGAAGAGGAAAAACTCATGGTGATATGCCGGTAATCATATCCCACCATATCTCAGCACTCCCGTTGGCTTGCCAGCGAGAAGGCCATGCGCAGAACCAAAACTGCGAAAGTGACAAGATTTTCCGAAGAAGCCTAAGGGTGGTCTTAGACGGTGAAAACCTGCAGGGGATAAAGGGTAAACAAATTTGGCATAGGACGATGGAGATCACCCTCCGTCGTCTTTTTGTTTCCCGCCGCAGTCATTTTTGCGGTTGCAAAAGTTAACAAAGTGTGCTACTATGTACTTGCGAGGAACAGAATAGCTTTGACGCAGGATTTTTTATCTTGGGTCTGGGCTTTTGTTTACTTTTTTAACCGTGCATTGATTATATAGTTAGTAAAGTTAGATGTCAATAGGAAATATTAATTTTTCTAACTATCTACATTTTGCACAAAATAGGAGCGATTTTATGAACGATTTTTACAAGCGCTATTGTGATCTGTGCGCAAAGGCGGGAATGTCGGCCTCTGGCGTGGCATCTGCTATCGGGCTATCAAATGCCGCTGCCAACGGTTGGAAAAAAGGAAAGCTGCCGAATGATACCACTCTGGCCAAGCTTTCGGAGTATTTCGGCGTCACCGTCGAATATCTCAAGGGCGAGGAAACAAAAAATGCCCCGGCTCCCAACAAGGGAACCGAGGTTTTCATGAAGATGTATGATATGCTCACGCCCGAGAGGCAGGCGCGTCTTTATGAAGCTCTGTCTGACCTTGTAAAAGAGCAGATGCAAGAGCGATGATTTTCTTCTGTTCCTCTTCACTCAGTTGTTCAAACATCTTCAAAACTTCCTCCCGCATGTTGTTTCTCTCCTTTACTTTTTATCATTCTCGAACGCCTGTTCGATTTGTGTGCTAGTTATAACACGCAATATGTCCAATGAAACGGACTTATTAAAAAGTTGCACAAAATTTTTCAGTATTCGTTGAAATCATTACAGGCCAGTGCTATCCTGTAAAAAAGTAGTACAAAAGACTTAAAATGTAATATTGCCCGACTCCCGTCGCTCCTATATGAAGCGTGGATTGAAATATTGCACGTTTGTATGCAACTTTTATCCGATTTGAGTCTATGGGTGAAAAGATAATCACTGCAAACATCATTTCACAAAATTATTATGATATCGTTGTATTTCATCGGTTTTTGTTCTTTTTAATCAAATTATCTAAAAAATTTTTTATTTTTTGATATTTTTAACTGTAGATTTTATCTGCCGTTTGGAATATAATATCACCAACAGGACCTCCCGCACCTCTCCACGGCAACGTGTGATGTGTCCCAGGGAGGGCATTTTATTATCCGGGGAGATAAAGATATGACCCAGTTGAAAAAGCCAACAACGTACCAGGAACAATTAGATATTTTACGGAATCGAAATATCATTATTGATGATCCAGCGCGTTGCACGATGGTTCTGGAATCTGTGAATTATTATCGTTTCACTGCTTACTTTCTCCCCTTTAAGCAGAAAGACGGTACTTATCGTGATGGTACACGTTTTCAGCGGGTTTATAGAATTTATGAATTCGACCGCAAACTTCGAAGTGTCCTATTCTCCGCGTTGGAAGAGGTAGAGGTATATCTCCGGGCTAAGTTTGCATATTTTCATGCTCACAAATACGGTGCCGAAGGTTATATGGATACCGCGAACTATTCCAGCCATCACCAAGCTGAAAAGTTCAAAGGAAACCTTGCCCGTGAAATCGCCAGTAATAAACGCTCTGCTTTCGTAATCCATCATAACGAGCATTACGATGGGCATTTCCCTATCTGGGCAGTTGTAGAATTATTTACCTTTGGTATGCTTTCACGTTTCTACAGCGATATGACAACAGCTGATCAGAAATGTTTGGCTCGGGAATTATATGATACTATCCCAAAAAATATCATCAGCTGGCTTCGGTGTTGTACGGATCTTCGTAATATCTGTGCGCACTATGGCCGCTTGTACTACAGAATCTTTCCAGCTACGCCCGCCAATGTTGACGCTACTGTATCACAATCTCGGCAGCTCTGGGGTGCTATTCTGGCATTGAAAGCACTTTATCCTGATTGCCAAAAGTGGAATACCGAAATTCTCCCCCAGCTGTGCGCCCTATTCGAAGAATACGATGATGATATCGCCCTTGTCCATATCGGATTTCCTAAAGACTGGTCACAAAAATTAGAAATGCAGTGAATAAATCAGAGACAGGGACAGGTGGCCGCCGCCCTTGTTGGAGACGTGAAAGTGACGCCCCACATGGTTCTCCAAGACAGTGGCAAACCGTTTCGGCGGCCTGCCATTTTTTATTAACCGTGTGCAAAGAGGATTTTTATGCCGAAAAAGAAAAAGCAGACGGAGGTCAGACTGCCAAAAATAGAGCAGCTGCCATCCGGGTCATGGCGTACACGAATCTATATGGATGGGCGCACAGTGTCCATCACGAAGCCGACCTATGATGAGTGTTTGGCGGAATACCTGGCTTTGAAGCACGGTGTTATTGCCGCAAAAAAAGCCCCCAGGAAGAGCGGAAAGCCCCTGGGAGAGGCTCTGGATAAATACATAGCCGACCGGAAGGGCTTCAAATCCCCGTCAACGATCTATGCGTATGAATCCTATCGCAAGCAGCGGTTCCAGAGCATGATGCGTGCCGATGTGTACACCACCACGGATGACCAGTGGCAAGCCGCTATTCGGCGGGAGGCAAAGTCCCTATCACCGAAATATATCAAGAATGTTTGGATGTTGATTTCCGCCGCAATATTTGAAGAGACAGGCCGACGGCCACGGGTGACGCTTCCTGAAAAAGAGCACAACGAAAAGCCATTCCTTGACCCCGAACAAATCCCGGTGTTTGTGGACGCCATCAAGGGTGATCCGATAGAAATCGCCGCTCTGCTGGAATTGTCCAGTCTGCGGCGGTCTGAAATGCTTGCCTTGACCTGGGACAATGTTGATCTGGAAAACGAGATTATATATGTCCACGGTGCGAGAGTAGCCGGAGACGGCGGGAAGCTGGTGCATAAGAAGCAGAACAAAAATGATTCCTCCCGCCGCACTGTTCCGATCATAGAGCCCCTCGCCGAAGCGTTGAAAGCTGCCCCCAAGAAGGAAGGATATGTCGTAACCCTGACCGGCGGCTGGATTTACAAAAGAATAAATGAAATCTGCGCCGCAAACGGTCTTCCCAAGGTTGGGAACCATGGATTGCGTCACAGCTTCGCATCTTTGGCTTATCACCTGCAAATCCCGGAAAAGATAGCAATGGAGATAGGCGGATGGGCAGATGACGGGACAATGCACAAAATATACACGCATTTAGCACAGAAGGACATTGCCAAAAGGGCTCAGGATTTCCGCAATTTCTTTTCATCCGCAAACGGCAAAAAGGGCGATATTTGACACGCCATTTGACACGGATTCTGAAAAACCATTTATTTGCAACGTGTTTGACGCTTATTTAACCGGGTTCGATTCCCGTACGGGTCACCATGTAAGCTCCCCGATGCGAAAGCATTGGGGAGCTTTCGTTTTCAGTTGACATTAAACAACATTTACAGTACAATGGAATTATTACACAAGAAGGAGCGGCATCGTATGGAGCCGAGTGATATCCAATTCAAAGCGTTTGTCCGTTTTCTACTTACTGCATTGCATGAAGTTGTGGAAGAAACGGATGATGCCAAGAAATCTGCCAAGATGGAAAGCGTATTGAGAAACCTAGAACAAGTATTAGCGTACTAATAGGAGGAATTGAATCCGATGACACAAAGCTCATACCGTATCGTTATTATGAAAGCCATGGCATATGACCTATTTTGCTTGATGGATGACTGCACCTTGAAGGGGGAAACTGCCATCACCTCTGAAGAAATCAAAAAGCTAATTGTGACATACATCGAAAAGGCAGAACAGGATTTCCTTAAGTGAGGTAGACATTCGTCCCAGCTTTTTAGAAATCCCCATCATCTATACCAGCAGTCTATGTACAGGATATTTCATAAAGGCCAATAATTAAAGCAGGACTTCAGTGTTATATTCAGTGCTTTATTCGTGTAGATACCATCCGAAAGGCC
>ULSS01050686.1_pt1 | contig 39023 bp, 35 predicted proteins | sample 1956901 | NCBI WGS metagenome assembly ULSS01 (sample SAMEA4835714, study PRJEB28245) | human gut metagenome | biome: gut microbiome; material: fecal sample | place: Denmark | collected 2008
GCAACGAGGATGAAATTCATCACAAGGTTCATCACGCCGAATACCGCGAGCAGCACAACCTGCTGCTTCTCGCGCGAATTGACGTACATCACAAGATTATTCAGCACCGACTGGAACGACAGCGCAATGCGCGATATCGCCGCGACTATGAGCACCGGCCACACGTAGGTATACACGTCCTGCGTGTACAGCTGCATCACTTCCTGCGCCAGCACAATGAAGCCGAAGTTTATAGGAATGACGAGCGCGAGGTATTTCTCCGTCGTGTCGTTCAGAACCCGCTCGTATTCGTCCCGCTTCCCTTCGCCGAGCAGCGCCGAGACACGCGGGATGGCGACGTTTATGAGCGCCAGCGGCACTGCGGACACCATGCCGACGATGTTCGTCGGGATAAAATACTCCGTGACCGCGATATCGCTCACCAACGGCGAAAGCATTATCTTATCCAGCTGGAAGTAGAAAACGTCCACGTTCACTATGACGAGCGACACCACCAGCGGGAACAGGTGCTTCCTTATCGTCAGGCCGCCGAAGTCAAAGTGCACGTCGCGTCTGATCTTGATATAGCTGAGGATATTATTGACAAAGTTGGTCATGGAAATAACCACGGCGTACGGCACAACGTCGCTCGGCTTGCGCACGAACACGAAGATGGATATCAGATAGCCAAGCCGCACAAGTATGGTCTTGACCATTATGAACCGGTAGTTCTCCTTGGCCTCGTTCGCAAATTCCACATAAAATATGTTCGCGAAAAGCTGGATAAGCATGACGAGATAGACATATACCTCTATCTGGGAGTTTGACCGCCAGAAGGTATATGCCACATACACCAGCATCGCTGCGCCGTTGGAGACAATACCGATGAGGAAAAGGCTCGTGAAGAGCTTGTTCGTCGCGGCGGGGTCGTTCCTGACGCGGCTTATCTCGCGCACGCCGTAGTTATATATGCCGAAGGAGGCCAGCGCGAGGAAGATGCTATACTCGGTATAGACGCGGTTATATATGCCGTAAAGCTCCTCGTTCAGCAGGCCGGTCACGTAGGGGCCGACAAGCAGAGGGACTACAAGGTTAAAGATATTCAGCAGAGCTTTGTATATGCCGTTACGGGCAAGAGATTTTTCCTGCATAGCTTGCCTTTCTCAGATGGATGTTATATAATCATTTGCAGCTGTTTTGATATTTTACTATCTTCTCAACTGAAAGTAAAGCTAATAATTCTTAAATATACGAACTGTTTTATGGAGGACGCATGAACAAGATACTTGTGCCGACCGGATATATGGGTTCCGGCTCGTCCGCGGTGACGGATATTCTCGCCGAGATAGACGGATGCAGCGCCCGCGACGGCGACTTTGAGTTTGTATTCCTGCACTGCCCGAACGGCGTTTTCGACCTTGAGGACAAGCTCCTGCACGGCAACAACGCCATACGCAGCGACGAAGCGCTGCACAGCTTTCTCGGCACGATGAAGCAGCTGTGCACGAAAAAATACTGGTGGGTCGGGCACTATAACGAGCATGTCGGCCCCGGTTTTTACGATCTGTGCCTCCGCTTTGTCGACGAACTGACCTTCTCCCGGCCGAACTATTACTGGTACTGGCAGGAGAACACCAACGCACGCATGTTTGTTGAGCTGTGCATCCGCAAGATCGTCTGGCTGCTGACGCTGAAAAAGGTGCTGCTTCGCAAGCCACGCACGTATTACGACACCATGCTTTCGATCCCCACCGAGGAGGAATTCTATTCCGCCGCCTCACGCTTTATTTCCGGGGTAATGGACGAGATCGGCCTGCAGGAGCACAACATCGTGCTCGATCAGCTCCTTCTGCCGCACAATCTCTTCCGCGTGGATAATTACTTTGGGGACGAGCTGCGCGTATTCGAGGTCAGCCGCGACCCGCGCGATGTGTTCATCCAGAACAAATACGTCTGGCGGTCGCGCAATAACGCCGTCGTGTTCCCGACGGATGCGGAGGAATTTGCGCAGTTTTACCGCCGCCTGCGCGGCAGCGAGCGCCCGTCCGGCAGCGCCAAGGTGCTGAAGCTGCAATTCGAGGATCTGATATATAATTACGACGCCTCGATGGAGCGGATATACGCCTTCCTCGGCGTGACCAAGGCTCAGCACAGCGCCCCAAGAACGCATTTTGACCCCGCGAAGTCCATCCAGAACACTCAGCTTTTCCGCGCGAACGAGCAGTATGCCCGCGAGGCGGAGATCATCGCAGAGCTTCTTCCGGAGTATATATACGATTTTCCCTACGAAAGGGTTCCCGATCCCGAGAAATCATTTTAAGAAACATTAAAAACAGCCTCTCCCAAGTAGGGAGAGGCTGTTTTATACGTTTTGCGGCACAAACAGCGATTACAGACGCTCTTTGACCTTTGCCTTCTTGCCCACGCGGTCACGCAGGTAGTACAGCTTCGCTCTGCGGACCTTGCCCTTGCGGACGGTGGTGACAGAGTCGATGGAGGGAGAGTGAACCGGGAAGACCTTCTCGCAGCCTACACCGTAGGAGATGCGGCGGACGGTGATGGTCTCGTTGATGCCGCCATGCTTCTTGGCAATGATGGTGCCTTCGAAAGCCTGAGTACGCTCACGGTTGCCTTCCTTGACGCGAACCATGATGCGCACGGTATCGCCGACGTTCATTTCGGGCAGTTCTTTCTTCATGTACTGCTCGCTGAGAATTTTGACCAGATCCATAATCTAATCCTTCCTTACATATAGACGTTCTTACCGGCGGGCTTAAAGCCTCGGCAGCGGACCGCCTTTCTATGCCCGCAGACGCTCTCGTCTGCGCAAGCTGTGATATTATAGCACAGCGTATCGGCAAAATCAAGTACTTTTATCCCCGATTTTCCCTGCGCTTACCTATATATATTCATGTCCGCGTCGTAGGTCTCGACCCTTGTGAACTTCGCAAAGTCCGGCGCGATATCGGGCGCGAGCTGGCGCAGCGATTCGGCCAGCAGCTCGGGATTCAGCGTCGGCTCCTGCGCGGATATAGTCGCCTCCACGATGACGCCGGCGTCCTCGACCGTGAAGCCTATGGTCTTTATCGCGGGGCTGATGTCGCTCTCGCCCATGCCGCGCTTTGTTTTCTTCGTTATCACTATCGCGTCGCGGGCGAAGAACTCTTCGAGCGCCGCGGCCATGGCGGCCTTGTCACGCTCGTCATATTCAAACACGCCCTTCACATCCAGCCACTTCAGCTCCGACACCTTACGCTGCGGCTCATACGCCTCGATAACGCGGATGCCCTCCGGCATCACGGCGTTCATGCGCTCCGGCAGCGTCTCAAGCTCGGTATCCGAGGTCAGGCGGAAATCCATTATCTCGCACAGACTGCCTGTCCCGACCGAGAGCGGCAGGGCTATGGATATCTGCGGGTGCGGGTTGAAGCCCTCGGAATACTTCAGCTTCAGCCCCGCGCGGGCGAACACGCGCTGCATCGTGCGCATCATGTCGAGATGCGAGATGTATATCGCGCGTCCGGTCTTTTCAAATCTCAATCTCATTTTATCCATCGCAGCGTCCCCCGTTCATAAGCTTCAGTGCGCCGCAGCCGGAGCACTGGTGGCGGCAGTCCGGTGACAGTTCGGACGCATAGCAGCGCTCGCGCTCGCGCACGAGATGCGCCTTGCGCACGCCGACGTCGATGATGTCCCATGGCAGGACTTCGTCTACGCTGCGCTCGCGGTTCGCGTAGAACTCCGTGTCCACACCGCACTTTTCAAAGGCGTCCATCCATCGCTGGAAGGAGAAATAATCCGACCACGAGTCGAGCCTGCCGCCCTGCCGCCAGACCTCCTCTATCGCGTCGGCGACGCGGCGGTCGGCGCGGCTGAGCACGGCCTCGATGAGGCTTGTCTCCGCGTCGTGCCAGTTGTAGCTTACATTGCGCGCGGTGATGCTGGAGCGCAGCAGGTTCACGCGGCGCAGATACTCCTCTATGCTTATCTGCGCCTCCCACTGGAATGGGCTGTGCGGCTTGGGGATGAAGCACGACGTCGATATGGTTATCTTGACACCGCGGTTTTTGTACTTTGCGTTCATGCGCCAGCAGTGCAGCACCTCGTCCGCCATCTGCGCGATGCCGATTATGTCTTCGTCCGTCTCCGTCGGCAGACCGAGCATATAATACAGCTTCACACTGTTCCAGCCGCCGGCAAAGGCTATCGCGCAGGTGTGCAGCAGATCCTCCTGCGTGACGTTTTTGTTTATCGCGTCGCGCAGGCGCTGGCTGCCACCCTCGACGGCGAAGGTCAGGCCGCTTTTGCGCACCTTCTGCAGCTTCTCCATAAGCTCGATGGAGAAATTATCCGCGCGGAGCGACGGCAGAGACAGGCCGATGCTGCGGCTCTCGCAGTATTCAAGCATCCCGTCGCACAGCTCAGGCAGCTGCCGGTAGTCGCTGGTGCTCAGCGACAGGAGCGTCACGTCCTGATAGCCGGTGTTCTTCAGCGACTCGATGCCCTGTCTTATAATCGTCTCCGGCTTTTTCGCGCGTATCGGGCGGTAGACATGCCCTGCCTGACAGAAGCGGCAGCCACGCACGCAGCCGCGGAACAGCTCCACGCTCACCCTGTCGTGTACGACCTCGGTGGACGGCACGATCGGCGCGGTCGGGTACGGTGACGCGTCAAAGTCCACGACAATGCGCTTTGTCACGCGCTCCGGCGCGCCGTCCTTCGCGGTGTATGACTTGACCGTGCCGTCCTCGTTATACTCGACGTCGTAGAGCGACGGGACATATATGCCGCCGATCTGCGCCGCGCGGACGAGAAAATCGTGCTTGCTCCAGCCGCAGAGCTTCGCCTCATGCAGCAGCGCGAGCAGCTCGTTGTTTACCTCCTCGCCCTCGCCGACGATGAAGAGGTCGATAAACGGCGTCATCGGCTCCGCGTTCGTTGCCGCGGTACCGCCGGCCATGACTATCGGCAGCAGGTTTGGCCTGTCCGCGCTTCTGAGCGGGATGCCGCCCATGTCCAGCATGTCGAGCACCGTCGTGAACGCCATCTCGTAGCCTATCGAGAAAGCGATCGCGTCGAACTCGCCCAGCGCATCGCCGCTTTCCAGCGCGTAGAGCGGGATGTTCGCCTTTTTCATCTCCTCGTACATGTCGCCCCACGGCGCGTAAACGCGCTCGCACCAGACATAGTCGAGGCTGTTCATGGTGTGATACAGGATGCTCATGCCGAGGTTCGACATGCCTATCTCATAGGTGTCCGGAAAGCAGAACGCGAGCCGGATGTCGACCTTCGTCTTGTCCTTGATTATCTGATTATATTCGCCGCCGGTGTAGCGCGCGGGCTTCTGCACGCGCGGCAGTATGCGTTCAAGTCTTTTGTCCATTTCAAGCTCCGTCGAAATTGAAATTTGCAATATAGTATTTTTGTATTCTATAATACTTTTCCGTGTTTTGCAAGGCTTACGCAACTGCGGGTTGCTTGCCCGCCGGTAATTTCTGTGCTACACTCAGCTTATGGAGGTGTTCGGTATGGATACAAAGGATGTTATATATGACCTGAGAACGAAAAACGGGCTGTCACAGGATGAGCTGGCGGAAAAAGTGTTCGTCACGCGGCAGGCAGTGTCCCGCTGGGAAACCGGTGAGACGACGCCGAACGTGGAGACGCTGAAGCTGCTTTCAAACGTCTTTGACGTCTCAATCAACACGCTGCTGGGCACGCCCCGAAAGCTGATTTGTCAGTGCTGCGGGATGCCGCTCGACGACTCCACTACCAGCAAGGAGCCGGACGGCGCGTTCAACGAGGACTACTGCAAGTGGTGCTACACCGGCGGCGAGTTCACGTATACCAGCAAGGAGCAGCTGATAGATTTCTGCGTGACGCACATGGCGAGTGAGAGCTGGCCGGCGGAGCAGGTCAGGGCGCATATGGAAGCTGTCGTCCCTGAGCTGAAGCATTGGAAGAAATGACATGAAACCGGACATAGCAAAACGCTATGTCCGGTTATTTATCGGGCGGTTAAAAAGCCCTTGGCTCCCTCTGACGAGGGAGTCAAGGGGATATCATCTACAATATATAATTATCTGATTCACAGCAGCTCTTTTCTCCGCCCAAGCGCAGGATTCTCCGGCTGCGACAGCAGCAGCCATATCGACGCGACCAGCACCGCCGCTCCCCTGCCCGTCCACATCAGCCACAGCCCCGCCGCCAGCAGCAGCGTGCCGGTAAGCAGTCCGGTCAGCTCCGCGAGACGCATACCGCGTCGTCCGCCGAAAGCCGCGGCGGCAAGCTCCGCGAATATCTGCCCGCCATCGAGCGGGAGCGCCGGCAGCAGGTTGAACGCCGTCAGTATCACGCTCACTCCCGCCGAGCAGAGCAGCCAATCGCTGCCGTAAATCTTTCCGGCGTAGGACGCGATGAGCGCGTACAGCCCACCGGCAGCAGGCCCCGCGGCGGCGGCGAGTATGCGCCCGAAGCCGCTCGTGCATCCGGCATAGCCCATGCACAGCCCGCGCAGCTCCGCCTTGAAGCCGCATATGCGCAGGCCGAGCAGCCGCAGGCACACGATGTGCCCCAGCTCATGGATCAGCACCGGCACGGCGACGCAGGCAAGCGTCCCGAAATCCGCGGTATAATAGATCAGCGCCGCGAGGATGAGCGCTCCGGCGCTGACTTTTATTCTGTTGTTGTTCATCTCAGACATAGTATTCAGGATTTATATAGACGTCGTTCAAAAACAGCTCAAAGTGAAGATGCGGGCCAGTCGCGTTGCCGGTCTGGCCTACGCGGCCTATCGTCTGGCCGCGCTCAACCATATCCCCCTCGTGCGCCACGAACTCGCTCAGGTGCGCGTACAGGCTTGCGAAGCCGCCCTCGTGCGTCAGGATGAGGTATTTCCCGTAGCTGTCGCTCTCCCCCGCCGCATAGACATAACCGTCCGCGAAAGCGAAGACGCTGTCGCCGTTGTCCGCGGCGAAGTCCGTGCCGTAGTGAAACTTGACGGTTCCCTGTATGGGGTGCACGCGGTAGCCGAAGCCGGAGGAATCGTACCCGTCCACGGGGCTTGTATATTCAAAGGGTATCTCCGGCATGTCTGTCCGCACGTTTGCGGGGATGGCGTAGCCGTCAAACTCCGTTTGACTCGACAAAAATGCGCTGACCGCCTCCGGCTGCTCGCTCGGTTCAGAGGTCGGTTCCGGTGACGGCGTCGGGGCGGGTTCCGGCGTTGGCGACGGTGTCGGAGTCGGCTCCGGCAATGGGCTTGGCGTCTGCTCAGCGAAGGTCGGTGCAGTCTCATCTGAATCGGGCAGCGTCCGCGGCAGCAGCATCGGCTCCGGCGACGGGGATGGGGACGGCGGCGTTTTATCCTCGCGCGCTCTGCCGAAGACCTCCACAAGCTTTTCTCCGAACCGGCTCTCCGTGATATGGCTGCCGAGCGTCTGCGCAAGCTCGACGTAATCGTCGTCACGGTCTATAAAGTACAGCACCCGCTCGCGCAGTCCGGCGCTGTGCTGCGGCAAGGCAAGCTTCAGCACCGTCAGCAGCACGAATATCCCCGCCGCCGCGCAGCTCTTCCATCTCTTCATGCATATCCCTCCCCCTCGGTTACAAACATATTTCGCCGGGGACAGGCGTATGACTCAAATTTTTTCTTGACAATTTACTCCCTTGTAATTATAATAAGATGGCTGTCTGAAAAGAGCATACTTCGGGGTGTAGCGCAGCTGGTAGCGCGCTTGGTTCGGGACCAAGAGGCCGGGAGTTCAAGTCTCCCCACTCCGACCATAAGTCCACCGTAGATTAATTTACGGTGGACTTTTTATTATAAATAGTTCTGAAAATTGGAACTCAACGAGGCATTTATAATGAATATTGAGACTGCCAGAATGGTCATTCGTGATTTTACCATAAATGATATAAACGATATGCAGGATATCTTGGGCGATGCCGAAACAATGAAGAATTGCGAGCCCGCGTATACTATTGAGAAAACGGCCGATTTTTTGCAGAAATTCTGCATAGAAAAAGGAGGGGCCGTTGCCGCAGTACACAAAGAAACCGCCAAAGTGATCGGATATATTCTCTTCAACGAGTTCGGCGAAGGTGTATATGAAATCGGGTGGTTTTTCAACAGAGCTTTCTGGGGACAGGGGTTTGCTTATGAATCCTGCAAAGCGGTCATTGACTATGCTTTTGATAAGATGAATGCGCATAAAGTGTTTGCCGAAACGATCGACGGAATCAAATCCGTCAATCTTATGAAAAAGCTTGGAATGAAGCCGGAAGGGATACAGAGAAGCCAGACGAAAGACAATTTTGGAAACTGGGCGGATCTATACTTATATGGTATTCTTTCAGAATACAGACAGTAACCCAACAGACATTCCGCCGTGGGACGGCAGGTAAACACAAACATGAAAAAAATTCGTACAACTATAATTCTGCTCCTGTGCGTCGCGCTGACGCTGTGCGGCTGCGCGGCGGGCGAGACGAGCCGCCGCGAACCGGTGCGGGAGCTTACGTGTACGCATCCCGCCGCGCTCTCCGGCATATATCCGGCGGGCGGGTCGAAGCTATACATATGCTCGTCGGACTATGAGGCGGAGCGCACGACCGTGCAGCTCGTTGACGCTGGCTCCGACGCAGTATGCGGCGAGGTCACGCTGGACGGCGTCTGGAGCATCAAGTCTCAGTCCTTCTCCGACGGCCGGCTCGCGCTCTATTCCCGCGACGACAACACATGGCGCTTCCTCAGCTCATCGCTGGCCGACATCGGCGGCGCGGCGACTGACAACGTGGACGGCTTCTTCTCCTACGACGCTAGCGCCTACTACTATCTGAGCGACAGTGTCCTCTGCCGCCAGGACATCGCAAGCGGCGAGCGGAGCCGCGTCCCACTGTCGCCCGATCTGCGGATACTGGACATCACCGCTTTCGATGCACAGAGCGGCAGGATGGCCGTTCAGTTCTTCCTCTCGCCCTACGGCAGCGAATGCGGCACCGCAATCCTCGACACTGCGTCCGGTCAACTCTCCATGCTGTGCTCCGCCCGATATCAGACGGCCTTCACCGGCGGCCTGTGCCTGCTGGAATTTGACACCGACGCAATGGGCTATTCCGCGCTGTACGAGTCCGGCAGCGGCTTCATATACGCCGCCGCGGACGTTTTCCGGGGAAACAGCGCCGATCTGTACGCGGTATCCGGCGCGCCATACCTTATCGGCGTTGCGGACGGCGGCACATGCGTATACTCGCTGGGCGACAAACTTGAAATCTGCCCGCTGGCGGACTCCGGCGTCACCGGCGAGATGTATTTCTCCTGCTATCTTCCGGACGCGGCGCTGCTCGCCGGAGCGGTGTACCGTGACGGCTCGTTCCATCTCTACGCCATCGACCCCGCGCAGCTCTCATTTGCGGAGCTTGACGGCGCGGTCAGCGCGGAATCGCCCCTCGCCGTCGACAGCTCTCTGGCGGGCAACTACTGGCTGGAGGACTCCGGCTCGCCTGTGGCCGAAAATTTACAGCAGGCGCGGCAGCACGCGGACACGCTGGAGGCTAAATACAGTGTGCGCATCTTGCTCTCCTCGCAGTGCGCTTCCGCCGCCGCGCTCTGTGACCGCGCCATCACGCTGACCGACACGATGAGCGCCGACGAGGAGCTGTACGGCATAAACGCCGCGCTCGACGCGCTGTCGCGCACACTCTCCCTGTACCCCGACGGCTTCTTCGCGCAGTTTAAAAACGGCATTGGCGAGGGCGGAATCCGCTTCCTCCTGACGGAGCGGATCGACAGTGACTACGGTGTCGTGGGCTGCGCCTACGAGAGCCGCGAATGGCAGAACATCGCGCTGGACGTCCGCTTGGCGGACGGGCTTGACACAATCATCTGCCATGAGCTGTGGCACGCGACCGAGAACCACATTCTCTCGCGTGATTACTCTGCGTTTTCGCCCGACGCATGGGCGGCGCTGAACCCCGAGGGCTTCGCCTACTGCGAGGATCCGACGCAGTCCGACTCGATGCTGGAATGGACGCTGTACAGCAGCAGCCCTGACAACGTGTATTTCGTTGACGGCTACTCCTGCGTGAACGAGCGCGAGGACAGGGCGCGCATCATGGAATACTTCATGGTGCACGAGGACGAGTCCGGTCTGCTGATCGAGTCCCCGGCCATACGGCAGAAGCTCCAGTTCATGTGCGATGCCGTGCGTAATAACTTTGACACCACCGGATGGAGCGCCGTCCGCTGGGAATCACTTTTAAGATGAATATGGCATAAAAGTTCCTGAGTTTTTTGAAAACTCAGGAACTTTTTTCTTGTCTCACTGCTTGATCTGCTTGACAGCCTCGTTTATGCCCGTGGCCGCGAAGCCGCTGACGATGCCGACCGCTACGGCGGTTATGTAGTCGCCCGCCGGATAGTCCGGCATATATCGCATAGCCAGCACGCCAAGGATGCCGCCCACGACGCCGCAGATGATGGGTATCCACTTGTTATCAAGGCCGCTCGCCTTGACGAGCTGACCTGCAAGATAGCAGATCACCGTTATCGCGGCGACGCCCGCAATTCCGAAATCCATGCTCTCACCTCCCTTCATCATAATCCAAGCTGCCCCAGCGCGTATGCGAGCACCGCGCCGACAAGCAGCCATATCACCTTATCGACCAGCTCCTCCCAGTGCCTTGCGGGCTTGCCGGTCAGGGTCTTGATGTCTGACTTCATAACCGTGAGATCCCGCTCCATGCCGCCCTGCTTCGTGGCAAGCTCCTTGACCGAGAGGGCAAGGTCTGTCAGCGCGCTCTGGTTCCGCTCGATCTCCTCTATACGATGCGTATTCGAGCGGCTGCGCGCGTCAACGCGCTCTATTTTGAGCGCAAGTTCTTCTGCCGTCACCGTTCATCCTCCTATCAGCCTTGACCATGTGTTTGCTCCGGCGACGCCGTCCACGGCCAGCCCGTGCGCGCGCTGGAACGCCCACACCGCAAGCTTCGTGCAGGTTCCGAAGTCCCCGTCCGCGCCGCAGGAGCCGCAGGAATACCCGCGTCCGATCAGCAGCAGCTGCATCGACCGCACCGCTTCGCTCACGTCGCCCTGACGCAGCAGCGGCAGCTGCACCGCGGCGCTGTTCTTCTCCGTACCGGCGGCGACCGCCGCGCCCTGCGCCCAATCCGCGGGCGCATCGCCGTAGCTTATCCAGCCCGGCAGCCCCCACAGCGCCCAGCCGCGATCCTTCAGGCGGGTCCTGACAACACCCTTCGCGTGCCCTGATGCCTCCACGACGTATCCGTCTCCGACGTACACGCCGACGTGTCCGAGCCCCTCCATGAACACGCAGGCTCCCGTGAGCTGCGGCATCTTCGCGATATCGCCGCGCCGGACGCAGCTCCGGTACAGCCCGCTCACCGCGACGTCCTGCGCGGCGCAGTACACGGGTGCGCTCTGCGCCGTGTCACTCCAGAGGTAGCCCTTTATGAGCCCCACGCAGTCGTGAACGCGCTTGCCGAACTGCGATTCGAAGTCGTCCGCCGTGTAATGCTCCGGATACTGTGCCCGCTTCTGCGCGAGCAGCGCCGCCGATGCCGTCTGCCCGAAGGTGCCCCACCAATAGGGGCGTCCGAGCTGCGCCAGCGCGTATTGTGCCAGTCCTTCTCCCGTTTTTGTCGTCATGTTCTGTCACTCCGTTTCATGTTTTCGTCAAGTCCTGTAAAACAGAACCCGAATTTGAAATAAATAACGCCGTCGGCGGCATTGCCGCGGGCGTCCGTTTGGGGCTTTTGCCCTCGTATGTATGCTTTGAGCATAGTTTCCTCCTGCATGTCTTAACCAGATATTGCTTCGCCATGAATATCTTGGTGAGATAATATCACATCATTTTCATTTTGTCAAGTTAAACAGAACTTCAAATCTACAAAATTTTCTATCTGTCAGTCCGATCGGGGGTTAAAAATGCATACTGCCGTGAATAGGTTTCCTTTTATATGGGGCTATCTACTTCCGTAATCAAGGTGATCTACTCTTCTACATTAGGTAAAATGATGTTTCAGGCTAGGTATTTCCCTAAATTCTGCAAGTCTTCATTCATTTTCCGGATACTTTCTTTGCATATTCTTGACGTTTATAGCTTGATTCTTTTCGTTTAAACGAGTAGAATATATTTACACTTACGAAAGCGGGTGACGCTATGGAATACATATCGGCCAAGGAGGCTGCGGAGCGTTGGGGTATACAAGTCCGCGGCGTGCAGGAGCTGTGCAAGGCGGGGCGCATCCAAGGCGCGTTCAAATTCGAACGCTCGTGGATGATACCGGCATCGGCGAAAAAGCCGGAGGATCCCCGCAGAACCGCGCGAAAAGATTCACGCACGGTCTCGTACGGCGACTATCCGAGCCTTATAGCGTACTGCACGCGCATGTCCCCCGGCAGTCTCAGTGGTATACCGATTGGTATAACCAGCCCCGCGGCCATACGCCAATTCAACGCTGAGCAGCTGTATTACACCGGCGAGCTTGACGCCTGCCGTGAAATGCTTCGAAGCGGCGGCGCTGATCCGGAGACGCTTCTCAGCCGCCTGTCCCTGATGCTGCCGCTGAGCATCTGCCTCGGCGAGACGCAGACCTTCAACGACACGCTAGCGGCGCTGTACGGCCTGATAGATCATGATTCCGGCAGTGTCTGCTCCCGCGCGGCGCGGCTGCTGCACTCATGCACGGCGCTGGGACTGTACATGCCGCACTTCGTGCCGGAGTGGATCAAGGACGGTCAGTTTGCGGGGCTGCCCTCGGAGCTTATCCCATTTGCGATCTACACGCGCTGCAAATATCTTCTCGCCGCGAAGCGCGAGACCGAGGCCAAGGCCGCGGCGGAGACCGCGCTGAGCTTCTTCCCGCCGGACGAGGGCTTCAGCCTGATACACGTATACCTCCGCCTCATATGCAGCGCCGCGCTCTGTGCGACCGGTGACATGCACGGCTGTGAGGAGCACCTGCGCGAAACGATGGCACTCGCCCTGCCGCGCGGCTATATCATCCCCTTCGCGGAATTCCTGACGCTGCACAGCGGACTTATAGAATCCGTATCGCAGCAGGAATTTCCGGAGCAGAACAAACGCATTTTACATCAGTGGACGCGCTGCTGGAAGAACTGGATGGTCTTCCGCAGCCGCCTCACCATATCCAACGCCACCGCCATTCTCTCGAACCGCGAGCACCATCTCGCCCGCCTGCTGGCCGCCGATCTCACCTACGCGGAGGCGGCGGCGCGGCTCGGCATGAGCGTCGGCAGCGTGAAAAATATGGCCTCGGTCATATACGCCAAGCTCCATATCGGCAGCAAAGCGGAGCTGAAAGATTACGCTTTGTAATTTTTTCAACCGCCAAAAAACTTTCAAAACGGCACTTCAAAATTTGACCAATTTCGTCTATTATAAGCGTGTAATATAGTTATGCGAAGCGTGTGCCGTGCGGCCGTCCGGGGGCGTCTCAGACTCCGGGCGTTGAAGCGGCGCATGGTTGTCCATGCCCCGGCGGGGTGCGTCTCAGTCCCCCATCGGCTGCCTGCGGCGGCAAAGCATACTTATTTATATGGTATTTTATTTGGGGAGGTTTATTCGCAGAAATGAAAAAAAGACTCTTTGCACTGTTTCTGTGCCTGTGCATGGTGATGACGCTGCTGCCTGTCGGCGCCTTCGCAGAAGGCACGGAAGCCCAGTTCGGATTGGCCGCCGGCGGAGCATCCGTCACGTCCGTCAATCCTGTCGAGACGCCCGATACGCATATAACTTTCAAGTTCTATAACGGGGAGACGCTTCTCGACACACAGGTCGTCAACGACGACGGCCAGCTCACCGCTCCGGCGACGCCCGCCATCGAGAGCGGCCGCAAGTTCCTCGGCTGGTATGCCGTTGATGCCTACGGCCAGCTTGAGGCACAGGAGTTCGACTTCAGCACCGCGTACACCAAGTACAGCGGCCGCAGCGAAGTCAAGGTCATGGCCAAGTTCGAGGCCGTGTTCTACGTGTACTTTATGACCGTTGAGGGGCAGGTGCACTCCACCGCGATCGCAAACGCGGCCAACGACTTCAAGGTCGCTCTGCCTACGGACTATGAGCCGAATGGCAAGGTAGTCACCGGCTGGAAGGCAAACAATGCGGTATTCACCGACGACACCGTCGTCAGTGCAGACACCTATGTCTACCCCGTCACCGAGGACTGCTACTGGGTCACCTTCAACACCACCGGCGGCAGCATGGTAGGCTCCCGCTCCGTCACCAAGGGCGATACCCTTAACCTCAGGGGCGTCACCGCTCCCACCCGCACCGGCTACAGCTTCAAGGGCTGGAGCACCACTGCGGACGGTGCCAATGTTGTTACCTCCATTGCGCCCACTGCTGACACCACCCTCTACGCCGTCTGGGAAGGCGACAATGTAACTTACACTGTCGTTTACTGGGGCGAGAATCCCAACAACACTGCCACCGAGAATATCCCGTTTGACACGCTTCTCGGTACCGAATCCAAGACCGCCAAAGTCGGCACGACCGTCACCGGTTCCGCCAGCACGGCAAACAACAATACAATCAAAAACTATTTCACATATCACAGCAGTGACAGCGCAGTAGTAAAGGCTGACAACTCGACCGTCATCAACGTGTACTACACCCGCAGGTCATTCAGTGTCACCTTTGATCTCGGCATCATCGGCCGCAAGTCTATGATCATAGGCGATATTACCTACAGTAGCGGCTGGAATGCCACCAAATATGTTCTGACCGCCAAGTACGAGCAGAATATTGAAAGTCTATGGCCGACCGCTTCCAACTTCAGTTCTGGCAGCAATTTCTCCGGCTGGTCCGTGGACGGACTTGACGGCACCGCTACATCCAAGCGCGTTACCATGACCGCCGACCTATGTTCCTCCAGCGGTAAGACCGCAAAGGCAAACTATGATGCTAGTTGCCTTGATCACCTCTATTATATGTTTGAGAGCTTCGATCAGACAAGCCCCGCAAACGGCAATGAGCGCAAACAGTATGGCAATGTCTACTATGATAAGAGCGACGCATATTCGCAGGACGCGAACTCCGGAGGCGGCAATTGGAGACAGAAGGAAATAACTGGCATGACAGCCAGCGGCAAGCACACAGATGTTATAGACAGCGCCTGGTTTGAGCCCACTGAACGTAACGTTTTCCTGTACTACACCCGCAACGAATATGATTTTATCAAAAACAACTATGGTACTGTAGCTTCTGAAAAGGTGAAGTTCGGGGCTTCGCTTGCCGACAAAGGCGGCGAACCCGCTCGTCCTGCCGGCTTCAGCGAGAACGCAGTGTTCAAGGGCTGGTATGAGGTTCCTGTCGGTCAGATAACCGACTCCACTCTGCCCTACGACTTCACAGGAAAGACGATGCCTGCGAGCAAACTCACCCTCTTCGCATACTGGGTCGAGAAGCCCGTCACGCTGACGGTGCAGGTTCCCACACTCGGCGGATATACCGCGTCCAATTACGAGGTCGCCATCGGTACGGTCATCTCCGGCGTGGACGTGTTCAAGGATGCCGAGGCCAAGATCGCCGCGGCAGGCAGAACCGTTCTCAAGTGGGTATACGAGGACGGCACCGCCGTTGACGTCAACAGCGCCATCGGCAGCGACACCACCGTCAAGGCAGTCCTTGAGGGCGAGGTCTACAATCTGACCTACGTCACCGGAACCGACGCCAAGATAATCGACGAAAACCGCTACGAATATGAGGCGCTTGCACAGGTCAAGGACGGCAGCGGGCTCAAGAGCGGCGACAAGGTGTTCGCCTGCTGGACTGACGAGACCGGCAAGGTCTACTATCCCGGCAGCTACGTCACCATGACCGGCAACAAGACCCTCACCGCAAATTACGTTGACCCCAGCGTCAAGGTCACGCTCACCTACCACTCGAACTTTGACACTGACCAGACCAAGACCATCGACGCCGTTCCCAACAACGACAAGGTCTCCGTCATGGATTACACCTCAACGGGTCTTCCCTCCCGTCTCGGCTACCAGGTCAAGGGCTGGAAGGATGCAAACGGCGTTGAGTACGCCGCAGGCTCCGAAGCCCGTCTGGACAACAATGGCTCCAACGACCTCTACGCCGTCTGGGAAGCCAGCGACGTGAACTACAAGGTCGAGTTCTACTATCAGAACACTGACGGTACATATCCCACCTCCGCAAACAGCAGCGTTACCCGTCAGGGCAAGACCGACTCCACCGTATTCGTCACCGCCGCGGACAAGGCCAATAAGGAAAACGGCAAGTACGTCTATGACGGCGATGCGGCAAATTTCGAAAGCGGCGTCGTTGCTGCAAACGGCAGCCTCGTCCTGAAGCTTTACTTCAAGCTCAATCAGGCAAGCTGCACTGTCAGATATCTCTGGAACGGCACTGATGAGAAGGTCGCCGATGACAAGGTCGTTCCCGATATGACCGTCAGCCAGACCAACACCGAGTCCCCCATCCCGGTCGATGGCTATACTTATGTCAGCAGCGATCCCAAGAGCATCACGATCGTTCCCGACAGCAGCAAAAATGTGATTACCTTCTATTATTATAAGAACGTCACCCTGACCGCGAACAGCGATACCCTTGAGTACAACGGCTTTGAGCAGTCCGTCGAGGGCTTCACCGCGACACCGGAAGGGGCTGACTTCCCCGCCATCACCGTCGGCGCGAAGGGCACTGACGCCGGCGTCTATCCCGCAGAATTTGCGGACGGCACCGTCGGCACCGTTGACGCGACCAGTAAGTACATCGTCACCAAGGCAAACAACGGCAGCCTCACGATAACCGCGAAGGCCGCAGTCATCACCATCACCGCTAACAGCAAGACCAGAGAGTACAACGGTGAGGCGCTCACCGACAATGGCTGCACCTTCACCGAGGGCGTCCTCGTTGATGGCGACGTGCTTCAGGCAGTCGTTGAGGGCAGCCAGACCAACAAGGGCAGCAGTGCAAACGTTGTCAAGTCCTACAAGGTCGTGCGCGGCAGCGATGATGTCACCGGCAACTACAAATTCACCGACTCCGTTGACGGCACCCTGACCGTCACCCCGCGCGTAGTCGTCATCGAGTCCGAGGGCGGCCGCAGGGTCTACAACGGCCAGCCACTCACCAATCCCAACTACAAGTTCACCACCGGCAGCTTCGTTGACGGCGAAGTCTCCGAGGTCAAGACCACCGGAACCATCACCGAGGTCGGCAGTGTTGACAACACCATCGTGTACACCACTACCGATAAGTTTGATGCCAACAACTACGACATCACCCTTACCCCCGGCAAGCTGGAGATAACCCCCGTTACCGCTGAAGTGGTCGTCACCATCACCGAGAACAGCGGCAGCGCAAAGTATGACGGCACCGAGAAGAACGTCACCGGTTACGACGTCACCAGCATCAGCAACCCGCTCTACAAGGAGAGCGACTTCACCTTCAGCGGCGACGCCACCATCAAGGGCACTGACGCCGGTACCTACAACATGAACCTCGCTCCCGAAAACTTTACGAACATCAACGGGAACTTCAAGAACGTCCTCTTCGTGATCTACGACGGTACGCTCGTGATCTCCCCGCGCACCCTGACCATCACTTCCGGCTCCGACAGCAAGGAATATGACGGCACCCCGCTCACCAGCAGCGAAATCAAAGTCTCCGGCGACGGCTTCGTTGACGGCGAGGGCGCATCCTACACCTTCACCGGCAGCCAGACCAACAATGGCAGCAGCAAGAACACCTTCGACTACGAGCTGAACGCCAACACCAAGGCAAAGAACTACGAGATCACCAAGGAATACGGCGACCTGACCGTCACCGCAGTTTCCACCCAGATCGTCATCACCGCAAACAGCGGCGAGAAGATGTATGACGGCTCCGCACTCATCAACGGCGGCTACACTTTCACCTCCGGCATCCTTGTTGACGGCGATGTGCTTACCGCAGTCGTCGAGGGCAGCCAGCTCAACGCAGGCAGCAGCGCAAACGTCGTCAAGTCCTACCGCGTCATGCGCAGCGAGACCGACGTCACCGCAAACTACCGCTTCGCAGAATCCGTTGACGGCAAGCTCACCGTTACCGCGCGCAAGGTCGTTATGACCTCCGCGGACGACGAGAAGGTCTACGACGGCACTCCGCTCACCAATGACGAGATCACCGTCACCGGCGACGGCTTCATCGAGGGCGAAGGCGTCACCTATGACGTCACCGGCAGCCAGCTCGACGTCGGCAGCAGCGACAACAGCTTCACCTACGAGCTGAACGAGGGCACTCTTGCCGAGAACTACATCATCGAGACCGAGGAAGGCAAGCTCACCGTCACCAGCCCCGAGCAGCACATCGTCATCACCGCGAACAGCGCGGAGAAGACCTATGACGGCACTCCGCTCACCGACGATGGCTTCACCTACACCGACTTCGTTCTCGCCGAGGGCGACGTGCTTGAGGCAGTCGTCGAAGGCAGCCAGACCGACGCCGGCAGCAGCGTGAACGTCATCAAGTCCTACCGCGTCATGCGCGGCGATGAGGACGTCACCGCAAACTACATCTTTGACGACTCCGTTGACGGCACCCTGACCGTTACCAAGCGCAAGGTAACTCTCACCTCCGGCACCGCCTGCAAGATCTACGACGGCAAGTACCTCACCTGCAACAAGGTCGAGGTCGGCGGAGACGGCTTTGTTGAAGGCGAAGGCGCGACCTACGATGTGACTGGCAAGCGCAAGGACATCGGCTGGAGCTACAACGACTTCACCTACAAACTCAACGACAACACCAAGGCCGACAACTACGAGATCACCGTTGAGCGCGGCTTCCTGTACGTCAAGGATCAGGCTGAAAAGCCCAAGACCGGCGACAGCAGCGACCTTCTCCTCCTGCTTGCCCTCATGAGCATGAGCGGCGCAGGCGCAGCGGGCACTGTGTACCTCTACCGCAGAAAGCGCGAGGAGCAGGAATAAGCTCAAAATAGCAAAGCACTAAACTAAACGAATCCCCTCTGCAGTTTATCACTGCAGAGGGGATTTCAACTTATACAATTATATAAGCGCATAAGCGCGCCGCATCAAAATGCGGCGCTGTCCGATGCGGGCTGTGTTTGATTTTCAAATTAGTTCACATAATGTTGTATACGTAATATTATTTACATAAGCTTATATCAAGCTGCTCAAAAATACACATAAAAAGTGTCAAAAAGCCTTGAAAAATCAGCATTTTTAGCCGCTTGTGTTTTTCCTTTCTCTGTGTTAGCATAGATGACCCACGGATATTGAAAATGGAGGATCGGCGCGCTGCGCCGTTTTTTGATATGGACGAGCATAGGATTCAACGCAATGCAATAACCGAGGGCAGCATCCTCAAGCAGCTGATGAACTTCTTCTTCCCCGTTCTGCTCGGTATGCTGTTCCAGCAGCTGTATAACATGGCCGACGCGGTAATAGTCGGCCGCTTTGTCGGCAAAAATGCGCTCGCCGCCGTCGGCGGCTCCGCCTCACAGATACTGAACCTCATCATCGGTTTCTTCACCGGCCTGTGTTCCGGCGCTACGGTCATCATAGCGCAGTATTACGGCGCAAACGACGACGAGGACGTCAGCAAGGGTGTACAGACCGCCATAGTTTTTGCGGCCGTCTGCGGCGTTATAATGACCGTTGTGGGCATTGTGACCGCGCCGTGGCTCCTGCGCATTATGGATACTCCTGAGGAGACTATGGCCGACTCCGTGAGCTATATGCGCATCGTCTATATGGCGATGATCCCTGCTATGATCTACAACATGGGTTCGGCCATACTGCGCGCGGTCGGCGATTCGAAGCGCCCGCTGTATTTCCTCATCATCTGCTGCGTGCTCAATGTTGCGATGGATATCGTCGCCGTCGTCGTATTTGATCTGGCTGTTGAGGGCGTCGCCATTGCGACGAGCCTTGCCCAGCTAATCAGCGCCGTGCTCGTCTGCCGCAGCCTGATACGCAGCAAGCAGAGCTACCGGCTCGAGCTGAAAAACATACGCATCGAGGGACGCATGATGCGCCGCGCGGTGCACATCGGCCTTCCCGCAGGGCTTCAGTCCGTGCTCTACGCCGTCTCCAACATGATAATCACCGCGTCCATCAACAAGTTCGGCACGGACACCGTCGCCGCGTGGGTCGCCGTGAACAAGCTCGACGCGTTCAACTGGATGGTTCTGAACGCGTACAGCATCTCGCTGATGACCTTTGTCGGCCAGAACTATGGTGCGGGGCTGTATGACCGAGCACGCGCCAGCCTGCGCGACTGCATGGCGCTCGGCATGATCACGACTTCGCTCATCTCCGTGCTGTTCATGATGACCTGCCGCTTCTTCTTCGGCCTGTTCGTTGAGGACGAGACGGTCATGGTCATCGCGGTGCAGATACTCGGATTCATGGCACCGTGGTACTGGACGTACGCCCCGATCGAGATATTCGGCGGCGGCCTGCGCGGGCTTGGCGACACGCTGATACCCACGATCATCACCGCCGCGGGCATCTGCCTGACGCGCGTCATCTGGATATACACCGCCGTCCCGCGCTGGCACAGCATCAGCACCGTCGCGCTCAGCTATCCGCTGACCTGGGGACTGACCGCCGTTGCGTTCGTGATATACTACTTCGGTTTCGTACGCAAGCGTCTTATGAGGGCTAACGATGGAAAATGAACTTATATGCCTGTGTGACCGTCCGGAGCTTATTGAGACGGCGGCGCAGTGGTTCCACAAGAAATGGGGTGTGCCGCTGGCGGCATATCTTGAGAGCATGAATGACAGCCTCACGGCGAGCGCTGTTCCACGCTGGTATATGATGCTCGGCGGCAACGGCGAGATAATCGGCGGGCTGGGCGTTCTACTGCATGGCAACCGGCGACGGCGAGGAAACGCCGAGCAGAATGTACGTACATAAGAACACCGACAAGCATTGAGCTTGCCGGTGTTCTTTTACACTATGTAATAAGCGGAGTTGAAAATCGATTTGTAATTTTTCTCCCTCAGTCGGCTGCGCCGACAGCTTCCCCATCAGAGGAAGCCAAAAATGTCTGCTTAGCTTACATGATAAATAAGAAAACAGCCGGAGCAAATGCTCCGGCTGTTCAAAACAAATGAATTACTCGTTGATGCCGATGACAACACCGGAACCGACGGTACGGCCACCCTCACGGATAGCGAAACGCAGACCGGTTTCGATTGCGATCGGGGTGATCAGCTCGACGTCCATGTCGACGTTGTCGCCGGGCATGCACATCTCAACGCCTTCGGGCAGGGAGATGACGCCGGTAACGTCGGTGGTACGGAAGTAGAACTGAGGACGGTAGTTGTTGAAGAACGGGGTGTGACGGCCGCCTTCGTCCTTGGACAGAACGTAGACCTGACCCTTGAACTTGGTGTGGGGGTGAATGGACTTGGGAGCAGCCAGAACCTGACCACGCTCAACAGCCTTCTTGTCGATACCACGGAGCAGGCAGCCGACGTTGTCGCCAGCCTCTGCGTACTCGAGGGTCTTGTGGAACATCTCGGTACCGGTAACGGTGGTCTCGGTGGACTCGTCCTTCAGACCAACGATCTCGACCTTGTCGCCGATCTTGACGCGGCCACGCTCAACACGACCGGTAACAACAGTGCCACGGCCGGAGATGGTGAAGACGTCCTCGATGGGCATAAGGAAGGGCATGTCGGCCTTACGGTCGGGAGTGGGGATCCAGGTGTCAACAGCTTCCATGAGGTTCTTGATGCACTCGAACTCAGGAGCGTTGGGATCGTTGGACTCGGAAACGAGAGCGTTCAGAGCGGAACCACGGATGATCGGGGTGTCATCTCCAGGGAAGCCGTAGAAGTCGAGCAGTTCGCGGACTTCCATCTCGACGAGCTCGAGGAGCTCTTCGTCGTCGACCTGGTCGCACTTGTTCAGGAAGACGAGGACGGAAGGAACGTTAACCTGACGGGCGAGCAGAAGGTGCTCACGAGTCTGAGCCATAGGGCCGTCGGAAGCAGCGATAACGAGGATAGCGCCGTCCATCTGAGCAGCACCGGTGATCATGTTCTTGATATAGTCGGCGTGGCCCGGGCAGTCAACGTGGGCGTAGTGGCGGCCCTGGATCTGAACGCCGTCTTCGCCGGTCTTGTAGTTGTGGCCGATGCGGTCTTCGGTCTGGTACTCAACGTGTGCGGTGTTGATGGTGATACCACGCTCACGCTCTTCAGGAGCCTTGTCGATGGAAGAGTAGTCAGTGTACTCTGCGCCGCCCTGCATAGCAAGGTACTTGGTGATGGCAGCGGTAAGAGTGGTCTTGCCGTGGTCGATGTGGCCGATGGTGCCGATGTTGCAATGGGGCTTGCTTCTGTTGTACATCTGTTTTGCCATTAGAATATCCTCCTAAATTATTGATTTATCAAACATTGTTGTCGAAACCCGCGCGTGATTTAACGAGGGCTTCCTGCAAATTCTTGGGCAGCATAACGAAGTGGCTGGGCTCCATGCTGTAGGTAGCTCTGCCCTGAGTCTTGCTGCGCAGGTCGGTAGCATAGCCGAACATCGTAGAAAGCGGAACGTTGCACTCGATGGTGGCGGTGCCGTTTCTGATGTCGGTGCCTACTATCTGGCCGCGTCTGGCGTTGATATCGCCCATAACGTCTCCCATGTATTCATCGGGAGCGGTGACAACCACCTTCATTATAGGCTCAAGCAGCGTCGGACCTGCCTTCAGGCATGCTTCCTTGAAAGCCATGCTGCCGCAGATCTTGAACGCCATTTCCGAAGAGTCGACCTCGTGGTAAGAACCGTCAAGCACGGTGCACTTAACGTCAACGACCTGGTATCCGGCGAGAACACCGGAGAGCATTGCGCCCTGAATACCCTGATCGATGCACGGGATAAACTCCTTCGGGATTGCGCCGCCTGTCACCTTATTGATGAACTCGTAGCCCTTGCCGGACTCGTTAGGTTCAATCATAAGCTTGACATGCGCGAACTGGCCTTTACCGCCCGTCTGGCGCGCGTAGCGGGTATCGACCGTGGCGGCCTTCGTAATGGTCTCCTTGTAGGAAACCTGAGGCTTACCGACATTGGCCTCAACCTTGAATTCGCGCAGCAGTCTGTCGACGATAATCTCAAGATGAAGCTCACCCATACCGGCAATGATGGTTTGTCCCGTCTCTTCGTCCGTATAGGTCTTAAAGGTGGGATCCTCCTCTGCCAGCTTCTGGAGAGCGATAGCCATTTTTTCCTGACCGGCCTTCGTCTTAGGCTCGATAGCCACGCGGATGACCGGATCCGGGAATTCCATGGACTCAAGGATGATAGGATTCTTTTCGTCACAGAGCGTGTCGCCGGTGGTGGTGTTTTTAAGGCCGACGGCGGCGGCGATATCGCCGGAATAAACCTGATCGATATCCTCTCTGTGGTTGGCGTGCATACGCAGGATGCGGCCAAGACGCTCACGCTGTCCCTTGGTGGAATTCATGACGGTCTTACCGGTCTCCACAGAGCCTGAGTAGACGCGGAAAAAGCTCAATCTTCCCACATAGGGGTCGGACATGATCTTGAAGGCAAGAGCGGAGAACGGCGCGTTATCATCAGCCTCTCTCGTTTCTTCCTCGTCGGTCTTGGGGTTGACACCCTCGATAGCCGGAACATCCAGCGGCGAAGGCATGTAGTCAACGATTGCATCCAGCAGCTTCTGTACGCCCTTGTTTTTATAAGAAGTGCCGCAGGTCACGGGAACCATCTTCACCGCGACGGTGGCTTTTCTTATCGCAGCGCGGATCTTATCCGCGGGGACGTCCTCGCCTTCGAGATACATTTCCATGATCTCGTCGTCGAAGTCGGATACTGCCGCAAGGAGCTTATCACGATACTCCTCAGCAAGCTCTCTCATGTTCTCAGGGATCTCCTCTGTGACCATCTGCTTGCCAAGATCATCGAGATACACGTCAGCGTTCATATCCACGAGATCGACGATGCCCTCGAAGCTGTCCTCGCTGCCGATGGGGAGCTGGATGGGAACGGCGTTGCACTTCAGTCTCTCATGCACCATATCGAGCACATGATAGAAGTCCGCGCCCATGATGTCCATCTTATTGACGTAAATCATGCGGGGGACGTGATAATGGTCAGCCTGTCTCCAAACAGTCTCGGACTGAGGCTCAACACCGCCCTTGGCGCACAGAACCGTCACGCATCCGTCCAGCACTCGCAGGGAACGCTCGACCTCTGCGGTAAAGTCGACGTGGCCCGGGGTGTCGATGATGTTGATGCGAGTTCCGTTCCAAAAGCAGGTGGTTGCAGCAGAGGTGATGGTTATGCCACGCTCCTGCTCCTGCTCCATCCAGTCCATGGTGGCGGTACCCTCATGGGTCTCACCGAGCTTGTAGTTGACACCGGTATAGAACAGGATACGTTCCGTAGTCGTGGTCTTACCAGCATCGATATGAGCCATGATACCGATATTTCTCGTTTTCTCAAGTGAATATTGTCTGGGCATTTGAAACTCCTGAAGGGATTACCATCTGAAATGCGCGAAAGCCTTGTTGGCTTCTGCGTTCTTGTGCATATCCTCGCGCTTCTTGACGGATGCGCCGAGATTGTTGCACGCGTCCATGATCTCGCCTGCGAGGCGCTCTTTCATGGTCTTCTCGCTGCGCTTGCGGGAGTAATCCACGAGCCAGCGCAGAGCCAGAGTCTGGCGACGGGCGGGACGGACTTCGATAGGCACCTGATAGGTGGCGCCGCCGACACGGCGAGCCTTGACTTCGAGCTGGGGCATGATGTTGTTCATCGCCTCGGTGAAAGCGTCAAGCGGCTCCTTGCCGGTCTTTTCCTTGATGATGTCAAAAGCATCGTAAACGACCTTCTGAGCAACACCTTTCTTGCCGTCGAGCATAACGCCGTTGATGAGTTTGGTCACCAGAACGCTGTTATACATAGGATCAGGCAAAATTTCTCTTTTGGGAACATTACCTCTTCTGGGCACGTTGCTTCCCTCCTTCATTAAAAAATGGAATCACAGGTACTCGAATACTTACAAGTATCCGTTTGCGCCCTGAGGTTTATCCACATTTATATAGATAAACGGCAGGGCAGAAAATTGCCGCTGCGTTTGAAATTACTTCTTCTTAGCAGCTTTGGGCTTCTTCGCGCCGTACTTGGAGCGAGCCTGCATACGTCCGTTGACGCCCTGAGCATCGAGGGTACCGCGGATGATGTGGTAACGCACACCAGGGAGGTCCTTGACACGGCCGCCGCGGATCATGACGACGGAGTGCTCCTGCAGGTTATGGCCGATACCGGGGATGTACGCGGTAACTTCGTAGCCATTGGTCAGGCGCACACGGGCGATCTTACGCAGTGCGGAGTTCGGCTTCTTAGGAGTAGAGGTACGGACTGCGGTGCAGACGCCTCTCTTCTGCGGAGCGCTCAGGTCGGTCTCCTTGTTCTTCAGGGTGTTCAGACCCTTCTGCATTGCAGGAGAGGTGGACTTGTAGGTGACTTTCTCTCTGCCCTTTCTAACGAGCTGGTTAAAAGTAGGCATTGTGTTCCTCCTTTCTTCGGATGATAAAGATGATAAAATTTATAAAAAAGCTTGATAAAATCAGGCTTTTTTATCAAATTTGGCAAATGGGCGCAATAAGGGCGTACCACCGCCATACAAATTGGAATTGTAGCATATTCCACAAAATTAGTCAAGGATTTTTGTGTAGAAAATTTTCTGATTTCAGGTATATTCTCCCCTCCCGCGGCGTAAGAAGGCCCCGGCCTGACGGAGCCGTCAGGCCGGGGGCAAGCCTTATTCACTTACTATCTTATAATACACCTTCGCCGTGCGCATATACACGAGCGCGTATATCAGCGCAAAGCCCAGAAAGCTGCCGACCGTGCACCACAGCGCAAGCTGCACGTTCATCAGGCCGAAGAGCTGAAGCATCAGCTTCACAAGGCTGAAGTCGAACGCCACATGCACCGCCGCGACTACCAGCGGCGCGAAGAACACGACCAGCACCTGCGCATTGATGCTGCGCCGCACCTCCTCATCCGGCAGGCCGACCTGCTTCATGATGCGGTAGCGCTCGCGATCCTCGTAGCCCTCGGATATCTGCTTATAGTAGATTATCAGCACCATCGCCATCATGAATATGATGCCGAGGAACACGCCGAGGAACAGGAACGCGCCGTTCATCGAATAGAACTCCTCTGCGTTGTAGGTCTTTTCATTGACGTAATAGCGCTCCCAGTCGATCTGATCTCCGGAGATGTACGGCCCGACGTTGTCCCAGTCGGATATTGCCTCGCCGCATTCCCTTTTCTGCTCGTCGGTGCCGTCAACGTCGAAGCAGATATTGCAGGTCATCTGCATGACGGGGCCGTCGCCGGAAGCCGTGTCCTCGACGAGCCTCCAGACGTCGCGCAGCGCGGCCATATCGGGGAAAATGATGTACTTTATATTTGCCGCATAGACAACGTACTGGCCGATCTTGAAGCTCTTGTCCTGCTCCACGGTTCTGAACTCGCGGCGCTCGACGCCGCCGTTCCTGTCGACTATCGAGATGTGCAGCGTGTCGTAGCGCGCATCGCCGCCGACGTACATCACCTCGTCCGGCGCGAGCGTCAGCTCCTTGCCGCTGATTGCGGTATAATCCGCCGCGGTCAGCATGACGGCGTTCACGACCGCCCCGTTGGCATCGCCGGTGTTCATGTTTCTAAGCTCGTTATTATTCTCGACCATGAACAGCGGCATGGAGTTGTAGCTCCAGATCTTCGTCGGCTCCAGCCCCTGCGCACGGACGGCCTTGGTCATGCCGTCGGTCAGGCGCGCAGTGTCGAAGTTATCGTCCTCGTTATAGATGAACACGCCGCTAATGTCTGCCGGATAGCGCAGACGTATGGAGTCCTCGGTGCCCATGTACAGCGAGAGCGTGGAGGATATCATAACAAGCACCATGGTCGAGAGGATGCATATATTCGCAAGGCCGACGGCGTTGCGGTTCATGCGGTGCAGCATACCGGAGACGCCGATGAAGTTGCTGGTTTTATAATAGAAGCGCTTGTTTTTCCTCAGCGCCTTGAGAACTGCGATGCTCACGGCGGCGAACAGGCAGTAGGTGCCGATGATGACGAGGAACACGGCGACGAAATATATCGCCAGCGCGCTCATTGCGTCCTTGGTGTTCACGGCGATGTAATATCCCGCGCCGAGGGACACTATGCCGAGCACGGTGAGTACCCATTTCGTCTTCGGCTCGCGCTCCCCTGCGTTCTGGCCGTGCAGCAGCTCGACCGGGCGCTGAAGGTGCAGGCGACGGAGATTATTCAGCAGCGTCAGGGCGATGACGGCGGCGAACAGTATCGCGGTCGCTGCGATGCCCTTGACGGAGACGTAGAACTCGAACACCGTATCGAAGCGCATCATGCGCCCGACCAGCATCATCACGAGCTTCTGAAACAGCATGCCGAGCGGGATGCCGATGACTATGCCGCACAGCCAGGTGTACAGCGACTCCCAGCACAGCACGATGCCGATACTGCTCTTGCCCATGCCGAGGATGTTGTACAGCCCCAGCTCCTTGCTGCGGCGCTTCATCAGGAAGCTGTTGGTGTAGAACAGGAATATCAGCACGAACAGCCCCAGCACAACGCTGCCCAGCACCATGAACATCACCAGATAGTCATAGCGCTGCTTCCCCGGCAGGTCGTTATAATAGGACAGCGCCGTCATAATATAGAACGCCGCCGCGCTGACGACGACCGTCAGCAGATACGGAAAATAGAACTTGCCGTTTTTTATTATATTTTGCCCTGCAAGCTTGGGGTAAAAGAGCTTATTCATCGCGGCCGCCTTTCTGGAGGAGCTTGAGCGTGTCGGAGATTTTGGCGTACATAGCCTCCTCGTCCATCTCGCCGCGGTATATCTGGTGGAACACCTCGCCGTCCTTGATGAACATGACGCGCTTTGCGTGGGAGGCGGCCTTGGTCGAGTGCGTGACCATGAGGATGGTCTGGCCGTCGTGATTTATCTGCTCGAACAGGCGCAGGAGCTGGTCGGTCGCTTTGGAGTCGAGCGCACCGGTCGGCTCATCGGCGAGGATGAGCTGCGGATTTGTGATGAGCGCGCGGGCGACGGCGGCGCGCTGCTTCTGGCCGCCGGACACCTCATAGGGGTATTTCTGCAGGATGTCCTTGATGCCGAGCTTTGCGGCAATAGGATCGAGCGCGCGGCTCATCTCGTCGTACTTCTTGCCTGAGAGCACCAGCGGCAGGAAGATATTGTCCTGAATAGAAAAGGTGTCGAGCAGATTAAAATCCTGAAACACGAAGCCCAGATTGTCACGGCGGAAGGCGGATATCTCCTTCTCCTTTATATCGACGATGTTGCGTCCGTTGAGCAGGACTTGTCCGGAGCTCGGCTTATCGAGCGAAGCGAGGATATTCAAAAGCGTCGTCTTGCCGCTGCCGCTCTCGCCCATGATGGCGACGTATTCGCCCTTCTCGACCGAGAAGCTGACGTTTGAAAGCGCCTGCACGCTGTTGCCGCCGAAGCGGGAGGTATAGATTTTCTTCAGATTTTTTACTTCGAGAATAGGCATTGTCATTTCTCCTTGCAGTATTTACTGCCGCACATCGCGGCGCATGCGGAGTACACGGCTCCGCAGGGGTCGGAGACGCCGTACAGTATGCTTGCTCCCAGCATAAGTTCTCCAAGCCCGCTGTCGCTTCTGATGATGCCGTCGATCTTGTCAAGCCAATTTGTTTTTTCAGTCTTTTTCATCTCGCTGACCCCTTTCCTTGGTTTACGCATGTATTTTACCGCGCCGGGACAGCGTCTGCCATAGCTTTGCCTTACAAATACAGCCCCTAAGCTTACATTCTTGTAAGAATAGGGGCTGTAGGTGACAATTATCAGTCCGAATGTGCGTTGTCGTATATCGCCTTTATCTCCGGCGGAAGCTTGTCCGGTATCATCTCGTGCAGCGCGTCCTCGCCGCCGTCGGCCATCGCCCGCTCATAGTACCAGCACTTGAAGCGCAGCATGTCCAGCGTTTTTTCAAGCCGGTCCATCTCGGCCTTCACCGTCTCCATCTGCTGCACGAACAGCTCATGGCGCTGCGGGTATGTGCTGCTCCCCTCCGCGCACCACTGCATGAACTGCTTTATCTCCTTTATCTCAAGCCCCGATCTTTTCAGGCACTCGATGACGCGCAGAGCCTCCAGTTCGCGCTCGCTGAAGCGGCGGATGCCGGAGCTTCGCTCCATCTGCGGGAACAGCCCCTCTTTATCATAATATCTCAGCGTGGATATCGGGAGCGAGAACATCTCCGACACCTGACCTATCGTATACATATGCGTTTCCTCTGTTAACAAAAATTTTTCATTTATGTCTCGACCTAAAGTCAGCTTTATATTATATAATAATTATAGCATGGGGACAGCGCCGCTGTCAACCGATACTAAATTACCGATACATACGGAGGATAATATGTCCAAAAAGGTTCTTGTTATAAGCTCCAGTCTGCGCTCCATCGTGACCATAACCGCACTCATCAGCAAGGGGATAACCGATTCTTCCCTCAAATATCATCTCTCCACCGCGCGCACGAACGGCGTGACCCGCAGCGAGATGGCCGAGATCCTCACGCACATCGCGTTCTACGCCGGCTGGCCGAATGCGTGGGCGGCGTTCCGCATGGCGAAGGAGGTCTACGCCGACGACAGCGCCGTTGAATCGCACGGCGGCTTCTTCGGTCTCGGCGAGCCGAACGACGCGTATGCGCAGTATTTCACCGGCCGCAGCTTCCTCAAGCCGCTGACCGTTCCCGGAGAGACGGTGCTTCTCGCGAACGTCACCTTTGAGCCGGGCTGCCGCAACAACTGGCACATCCACCACGCGAAGAGCGGCGGCGGACAGCTGCTCATCTGTGTTGACGGCGAGGGCTGGTATCAGGAGGAGGGCAAGCCCGCGCAGAGTCTGAGCATCGGCGATGTCGTCACCATTCCTGCGAATGTCAAGCACTGGCACGGTGTGAAGGCCGACAGCTGGTTCAGCCATATCGCCGTTGAGGTTCCCGGCGAGGACTGCCGCAACGAGTGGTGCGAGCCTGTCAGCGACACAGAGTATAACGCGCTGTAAGATATAGTCAAACAACCGTTCACTCAGACAACACCCAGACAACAGCATCAGAAGAGCGGGGACTCTGAACCGAGTCCCCGCCCTTCTGCGTTTTTCTTATTTACTTCTTCGCAAGCTTTTCGGACAGCTTGTCAACTATCTTTCTGAGGTTGAAGCCGACAGCGCCGCCTATCGCCGCGCCGATAACAAAGAACAGCTTATGATAGCGGCGGCGAACCTTCTTGATAATGACCACAGGCGTATTCTTCTTTTTCTTGAAAAGCTTCATAGCACTTTCTCCTTTTTATATTTAATTTTAGAAATCCATGACCATACGCGCGCTTTCCTCTTCCGACAGCTCCGTCACTCTCGTGTCAAGCACACGGTACACCCTGCTGCACATGCTCAGTACGCTGGGACGGTGCGTCGTGACGATGCAGGTCTTATCCGGGCAGTGCTCCAATATACTGCGCAGTACCTGCCGCTCGGTAGCAACGTCAAGCGCGCTCGTCGCCTCGTCCATGAGGAGTATCGGAGCGTCGCGCAGGATCGCGCGCGCAATTGCGATGCGCTGCGCCTGACCTTCCGACAGGCCGCGCCCGCGCTCGCCAGTATCGGCACATTCGCCGATGCTTTGAGGTCTGCCGCGCTGAATATCGTCTTGCGCATCATGGCGAGCACGAGCGCCGCAAGGCAGCTCAGGCCGAGGCCGAGTATGCCGCCCTTGACCGCCGAGCCTTTCCATGAAAAGCTGTTGTACGGCGCGGTGGGCACCGTCGGTTCGCTCTTCATGATGACCTGCGAATAGTCTACCATATAGAGCGCCACGCGCGGATAGCTCGCTATCACGGCCTCGAGAATATCATATGCGTCCTGCGGGTCAGAGCTGGTGACAGTGAGTACGAAGAGGTTCGTATCCGCGACGGCCTCCGCCCTTATGCTGCCGTTTATATAGCTCACGCCCAGCTCGTTTCGCACAAGCTCGTTCATAACGTCGGTTCCCAGCATATATGGGAAAGCTGCGGCGAGCTGCTTTGCCGCCTCGTTATCGTAGTAGTAGCTGTAAGAGAGGATATCGTCCGACGAATAGCCGGAGCTGACGGTGAACATGGCACGCGACTGATACATCGGCGTATAGTTCATCTTCGCGCGCACCGCGAACAGCGCCGCGAAGGCCACCGTCACGATTATCGCCGGAAGCCACAGCTTTTTAAGCTCTCTGAAAAAGCGCGAGAGCAGCTCAGATATATCTATATAGTTATAGTTTTGATTCTTATCTGCTTCCACGTTTTTAACCATTCATCCTGCCGTCCGCAGAGCCGGCCTCTTTTTTATAATTGCCGTAATATCCGTACTTCTTTCCATAGCCGTAGCCGCGGCCGTATCCGTAACCGTAACCGTAGCCGCTGCTGCCGCGCATATCGTTGAGCACGCAGCCGAGGAAATGCGCGCTGCTGTTATTGAGCGCGTCGACGCAGTCGTTTATATCCGCCGCGGGGATGGTGTCCTGCCGGACGACGAGCATCGACTGATCGGCCATGTCGCACAGCAGCTCCGCGTCAGGGAACATGCCCATTGGCGGCGTATCTATCACGACGAAATCAAGTCTGCGCAGGCGCTCGATGCTGCGGCGCATCGTCTCCGACGAAAGAAGCTCCGTGCAGCGCTCGTCGCTGTACTGCGAGAAGAGCATCATGACGTTCGTATCCACGTCGTACTTGGCGCAGGTGTTCAGCGCCTCGACGGAGAACGGCTTTGCAAGCATCTTGTTGAACGGCAGCGGACTGCTCCAGCGCCCGCCGAACAGCTCCGTCTGGCTGGGGTTGCGGAGGTCGGCGTCTATAAGCGCGACCTTGTAGCCGCGCGACGCGAGGCTTATCGCAATATTCGCCGCGACTGTGGACTTGCCCTCGTTCGCGCCGACACTCGTGACGAGCACGATGCCGCCGCCCTTTTCGCGCTTTTCGTGCTCGATCCTCGAGCACAGAGAATTTATCTGTTCGGTGTACGCAAGGCTGACCGCGGGGGAATTTATGAGTATCGCGCCCGCTCCCCTGCGCTTTTTCTTTCTTGCGCCCTTTTCATGCCCCAGCATTGCGATGACCGGCGCGTCTATCAGGCTCTTCGCGCCGCTGCGGGTCTGCACCGTCTCGCTCATGACGGATATCTCGACTATCGCCGCCGCCATCAGCACCGCGCCTATCAGCGCCGCCTTCATCGCGGTGCGCCGGACGTTCATCGAATTTACGGGCGAGGAGGAGACTCGCGGCTCCTGTATCACCTGCGCGACGATATTGCTGGATATATAATCGGAGATCGTATCGAAATTATCCTTCAGCGCGACCAGCGCCAGAAAGGCCTCGCGCTGCGAGCCGGATTCCGAGGTCACGACAACGAAGTTGCTGTTCTCTACAAGCTTTGCCTTTATGCCGCCGGAATAGCCGCGCAGCTCCTCGGACGAGGCGCGGATCGTCACGGGCAGCGTGACCTGCGCGGTGTCTCCCAGCGAGTTTATGACCTGGAGCGTCAGGTTATAGACGCCCTCAGTGCTGCTGATGATGTCGGACGAGAGGACGCGTATCGAGCTTGTGATATCCCCGTCCACAGCGTCCTGTGCCTGAAGGCGGCCTGTGATTGAGACGGTCTCGCCGAGGCTGTATACCAGAGGCGTGATGAGCATGAAGTGAGGGCGGTGATAGTCGGAATAGACCACGTACCTCGTCGCAGACGCCATGTTCCCCGCCTTGTCGAACACCATGTACGACACCTTCGCGGTGTTGTTGCTGATGAGCTTCGACACGCCGGAGACTATGATCTGTCCGGTCAGGTCCCCGTCCTTCGCGTCAGACGCGGTCACGCCGCGCAGCAGCGCGTCGCGCCCGTCCTCGACGCTGACGGTAATGCTGTCCGAATCGAGAGTTATCACTGGCGGCACGGTATCTGTCACGACGCGCGAATATACCTGCCCCGCGGCAAACGCCGCCGTCACAAGCACGAGGCATATTATAAGGATTGTCTTTAATGTTCTCTTTTCCGTCCCTGTATTCCGCGCGGCAGAGCATACCACGTCCATTATCACTATAATAGAGAAGTTTATCATATGCTTCCTATATTTTCAAGGCTTCGCGCAAAATATCTGCGTTTTTTCACGTATTTTCTTCCGCCGCGGACAGTCAAAAAAATAACTTAAAATTTTTTCTATTTTCTCCTGTACAAGTTCCAGATATTGCGATATAGTCTTTGTAATCATTTTGTTACGCGATAATAGGCGTTTTCGTAATTCTTTGGGGGAAGAAATGAGAAAGCTCATTGATGAGAATATAAATACGCAGAAGCTGCTGAGAATAGCGTGTCTGCTGCTGGCGGACATTGTGATAATAAATCTCTCGGCAGTTGCGGCGCTGCTTCTGCGCTTCGAGCTGTCGCCGGCACCGGCGTCGGAAGCCGGATTTATGAGCAGCGTCATGTCCTACATGTGGCTCAATACGCTCATCACGGTCATTATCTTCTGGATATTCGGGCTTTACAACAGTCTGTGGGAGTTTGCGGGAGTGCACGAGCTCGTGCGCATCGCGCTCGCTTCGGCATGTTCCGGCGCGGCGGTGTGGCTCGGCATGCTGCTCTCGGGTCTGCCCGTGCCGCGCAGCTATCCGTTTATTTACATTCTGGTGCTGTTCGTCGCGGCCTCGTTCCCGCGCTTTATCTACCGTCTGCTGCGCAATCAGCGCGCCGCTTCCAAGCAGGGCACGCGCAGACGCACCATGCTCATCGGCGGCGGCGCTGCGGGAGCCATGGTCATCCGTGAATTTCAGAACAGCTCGCACTCGGAAAATCAGGTCGTGTGCGTCATTGACGACAATCCCTCCAAACGGGGCGCACTGTTGATGGGAGTCCCCATCGTGGGCGACCGCGAGAAGATCGAGTCCACCGTGCAGAAATACGGTATCGAGGAGATCGTGCTCGCCATCCCGTCGGCGCAGCTCAGGGACCGCACGGAGCTTATCTCTATCTGCCAGCGCACCGGCTGCCGCCTGAAAACGCTCCCCGCTCTCTATCAGCTCGCAAACGGCGAGGTCAGTGTCAAGAAGGTTCGCGATGTGGACATCGTCGATCTGCTCGGCCGCGCGACCGTGGACGTGGATATGAGCGGTATTGCCGACTACATAAAGGGCAAGACCGTGCTCGTCACCGGAGGCGGCGGCAGCATCGGCAGCGAGCTGTGCCGCCAGATCGCAAAGCACGGCGTCGGCCGTCTGGTCATCTTCGATATATACGAGAATAACGCCTACGACATCCAGCAGGAACTGAAGCGCCGCTATCCGGCGCTCGATCTCGTCGTGCTCATCGGCTCCGTGCGCGACCGCAAGCGCGTTTTCAACGTCATGGACGCCTACCGGCCTGAGCTTGTGTTCCACGCTGCGGCGCATAAGCATGTGCCGCTGATGGAGGACTCCCCCGCCGAGGCGATAAAGAATAATGTGTTCGGCACGCTGAACGTCGCGGAAGCGGCGTCGGAGTTCGGCGCGAAGCGCTTCCTTCTCATCTCCACCGACAAGGCCGTAAACCCGACAAACGTGATGGGCGCATCCAAGCGCATGTGCGAGATGGTCATCCAAATGATGAACGGGCGCTCCGAAACGGAGTATGTCGCGGTGCGCTTCGGCAACGTCCTCGGCAGCAACGGCAGCGTTATCCAGCTGTTCCGCAGGCAGATCCTCGCGGGCGGCCCCGTCACAGTTACCGACCGGAACGTTATCCGCTATTTCATGACGATACCAGAAGCTGTTTCGCTGGTGCTTCAGGCCGGGGCATACGCTACCGGCGGCGAGATATTTGTGCTCGACATGGGCGATCCCGTGCGCATAGACGACCTCGCGCGGAACATGATCCGGCTCTCCGGTTTTGAGCCTGACGTCGATATCAAGGTCGAATACACCGGCCTTCGCCCTGGAGAAAAGCTGTTTGAGGAGATACTCATGGACGCCGAGGGCATGGAAAAGACGGCGAACAATCTCATCTACATAGGGCACGAGCTGGATGTTGACCGTGAGAAGTTCATGACGCAGCTCGCCGAGCTGTCCGAGGTGGACGAGCGCGACGGTCAGGCGATACGCGACTGCATAGAGCGCATCGTCCCGACCTATTACCGTCACGGCCAGCCGCCGAAGAAGGCGAAGACGCCGGAACCGGCAGAGGTGTGAAGGGCTGAAAATGATATAATGAACCCCCGACTGTGAGACATGAAGGTCTTGCAGTCGGGGGTCTTGTTCACTGGGGGAAATAATGCGGCATTTTCTTGTCGCTTAGTCACTTCAGGGGAATGGCAGTAGTGGTCTTTACACGGCTCTCTCTTTTCCATAATGGCAATCTATGAATAATGGAGCAGGGTATAAATAACCTGTCATTGTGAGGAGCGAAGCGACGTGGCAATCCGCATCCCCTTACGCCGCGCATAAAACATACTGCTGCCACCAAAAGAAACGGATTCCCACGACCCGCCTGAGGTGTAAGTTCGCATTAGCCAAATCAAAGATTTGGATGCTCACTTAAGTTTGCGAACTGGTCTCGGAATGACAGTGCTGGTCTTTATATTGTCTTTTCTTTTTCATATTGGCAATTTTCTATACATTGGCGACCCCTCAGTCGCTGCGCGACAGCTCCCCTAAGAGGGGCGTCAAGTGGGTGCGGCGCAAACCAACGCTCCAGTCCCAAATCTTTGCCGCGAAGCGCTGCCTCTTTTAGGGTAGTGCAACGGCGGCGCGGTAGTGAATGACATGCCGGTGGCATGTCAAAGCCGCGCCGTGACCGAGCCGCAGCGAGACAGTACCAAGTGCGCACACTGGGGAAAGGGGTCGCCAGAGTAACGATACGAGCAGGGTGCAAAAGAAAGTATACACCACAACCAACATCCCCCCGCGCATCACGCACGCAGCATGGGCTTATTTTCTATTATACGCTTTGGGTTCTCCTCCAGCAGTATCTGCGCGTAGTCCTCGGAATAGTTCAGACTTATATGCTCGTGCAGGCGGGCAAGTTCGGGATTGCGGGAATATGTGCTGTGCGCGTCGCTCGCCGCGATGTGCGCCAGCCCCTGACTGAGAATAAACTCCGCAGTGCGCTTGGCGCGCTGGCCGAGGCCGCCGAAGATGCTGTCCTTATTGACCTGCAGCACATAGCCCGACGCAAACCATCGCTCCGGCAGCGTTCTGTCCCGCTGGACAGCATTGTACCGCTCCGGATGCGCGATGACCGGCGTCAGCCCCTCGGCGAAGATCTGCTCCAGGCAGGAATTCATCTCTATCGAGTCCTCATTGAACGCAAACTCCACCAGTATGTAGCGGCTGCTCGCAAGCGTCAACAGCTTCTTCGCGCGGATAAGCTCCGCGATGTCCGCCATGCAGAACACCTCCGCGCCCGCGAGGATGCGCAGCGGTATCTTCGCCGCGTCGATGGTCTCGCGCAGTGCCATGAACCTGCCCAGCAGCTCCCGTGACGGATAATTTGCCGCCTCGCCGGGGATATTGCAATGCGGAGTGACTATCACAGTCTCCACCCCGCTCTCCGCCGCCATCGACGCCATCAGCAGCGACGTATCCATTGAGTCGGAGCCATCGTCCACTCCGGGCAGCATATGGCAATGTATATCTATCATTTGATTCACCTCATAAACGCTGGGACTTCTTCTATATTGTACCAGACCCGAGCGGCATATTCAAGCCGCAATTGCCGCCGCGGCTGAGCGCCGCAAAGGGGGCATTGACATTTTAACCGGAACATCTTAAAATGGGTATATGTTTAAAGATAAGAAGAAAATGTGGATACTTATACTGGCGTTGGTTTTTGTCGTATGTGCCGGCGCTTTTATTGCGCTGAAGCTGTTCGCGCCTGAAGGCTCCGTCGCGCGGATAAGCGTGGACGGTGAGCTTCTTCAGACCGTCGATCTCAGCCGTGTCACGGAGGCCTACGACATCGACATCGACACCGTCTACGGGCACAACACCGTGCACGTTGAGCCGGGCGCGATATCCGTCACCGAGGCCGACTGCCCTGACGGGATATGCGTCCGTCAGGGCAAGCTGACGACGGCGGGCGTGCCGATAGTGTGCATGCCGCACAGGCTCGTTATAGAGATCTATGGAGACGCGATAGATGGCTAAGACAAAACGACTCGCATTCATGGCGCTGCTGACGGCCATGGCGCTGACGATATTTGTTATCGAGGCGCAGATACCGGCACCCGTGCCGATACCCGGCGTAAAGCTCGGCCTGTCGAACATCATCACGCTCACGGCCATGCTGCTGCTCGGCAAAAAGGAGGCCGGTATCGTCCTGCTGCTGAGGATAATCATGGGCGCGATGTTCACCGGCAGCCCCGCCGCGCTGATATACAGCATCTCCGGCGGCGTGCTGGCGTATATCGTGATGTGCCTGCTGGTCGGGCGCTTTCCGGAAAAGCTTATCTGGGTAGTCAGCGCGGCGGCCGCCGTCGCGCACAACGCGGGGCAGCTTATGGCCTGCGCGCTCATCGTCAAAACCCCAGGGCTGCTCTATTACGCTCCGGTGCTCGCCGCCTCCGGTATCATTACCGGCGTATTCACCGGCGTCGCGGCGATGTATCTTGTCCGCGCGGTGCGGAAAATTATCAAAAAATAAAAATTATAGTTTGTCACTGATTGGGACACAACTATAAAAAAAGAAAGGTATGTATTTCAAATGAGCGATTGCACACATGATTGTTCAACCTGCGGCGAGAGCTGCAGCGAGCGCAGCGCGGAGTCCTTCCGCAAGGCACTTCACGAGGGTTCCAGCGTCAAGAAGGTAATCGGCGTTGTGAGCGGCAAGGGTGGCGTCGGCAAATCCCTTGTCACTAGCCTGCTCGCCTCCGAGATGCAGCGCCGCGGCTACAATGCGGCCGTTCTCGACGCAGACATCACCGGCCCCTCCATCCCGAAGGCCTTCGGCATCACCGAGCATGCCCGCGGCACCGAGGAGTATCTCCTCCCCGTCACGACGCACACCGGCCTTCAGGTCATGTCTATAAACCTCATCCTCGAAAACGAGACCGAGCCTGTCGTGTGGCGCGGCCCCGTCATCGCCGGCGTCGTCACCCAGTTCTGGACAGACGTGCTCTGGACGGATGTGGACTACATGTTCGTCGATATGCCTCCCGGAACCGGCGACGTGCCGCTGACCGTGTTCCAGTCCCTGCCCATTGACGGCGTTGTCATCGTCACCACCCCGCAGGATCTGGTGAGCATGATCGTCGCCAAGGCCGTGAACATGGCCAAGCTCATGAACGTGCCCGTGCTCGGCATCGTCGAGAACATGTCCTACTACAAATGCCCGGACTGCGGCAAGGAGCACGCGATATTCGGCGAGAGCAAGGTGGACAAGGTCGCTAAAGAATTCGGCATCGAGAACACCGCGCGTCTGCCGATCGATCCCGTCATCGCCGCAATGGTCGATGCAGGCGAGGTTGAGTCCGTGGACGGCGGGAACATCTCCGGCATTGCCGACGTCATTGAAAGGAGAGGCAATAAATGAAAGTGGCTGTTGCATACAATAACGGTCAGATAGGCGAGCATTTCGGCCACGCCGAGTGCTTTGCGATATACGATTATCAGGACACCAATGTCGATTCCTGCGTCAAGAAGCTCATCGACTGCACTGACCGGCACGGTCATCAGGCGATGGCCGACCTCATGCGCGAGAACGACGTTGACGCGGTTATCGTCAGCCAGATGGGCGATGAAGCCCGCGCTCTGCTGCTGAGCGCAGGCATCGTGCCCGTGCTGGGCTACTGCGGCGGAGCTGACATGGCGGCCGACATGCTCGTGAGCGGTCTGCTGTCTATCTCCCCCGAATTCGACGGCGGCGGATGCGGCGGCGGATGCGGCGGCTGCGGTGGTGGCTGCG
>ULSS01054924.1_pt1 | contig 38825 bp, 36 predicted proteins | sample 1956901 | NCBI WGS metagenome assembly ULSS01 (sample SAMEA4835714, study PRJEB28245) | human gut metagenome | biome: gut microbiome; material: fecal sample | place: Denmark | collected 2008
ACTTAAACCGCTCTTGAGGGTGCTGTCGCCGTCCAGCTCGATGCTGACATTGCCCTCGCCGGTGGTGGAAACGGCGGCCTTGCCCTCGGTGATCACGTCGATGGTTGCGCCGGAGAGGGTGACGTTTGCGGTCTGATCCTTCTCTGCGTTGATGGTGACAGTGTTTTTCGTGGAGCTTCCCTTAATGACGGGCGCGCTGTCCGGAACATCGACCTGCGACCCCTGGGTGACCGTCTGCCCGCCGCTTCCGGCGTTTACGGTGATGTCGCCGCTGCCGATGTCCCAGTCCGCCGCCAGCGCCGACACGGGCAGGTTGGCGAGAAGCAGCAGCGCAAGGAGCGTTGATACGATTTTCTTTCCCTTCATGTGCAAAAGCCTCCTTCTTTGTTCTGATTGATCGCCTCGATTCCTTTCTAGCAGGTGCAGCTGTGAACGCATATCAAAAGGCGCGCTCCGCCCCATGAGCCTTCGCCATTTCCTGCCGGTGTGAATCCTTACACACAGTCATTTTATCAGACAATACGGAAACTTTCAAGAACTTGTTCGGACAAGGATCTGCTTTTGCTTGAAATTTCAGGGGTTCCGGCTGCCGTCCATTGACATTCCCTGGTTCCCATGATAAAATAACCCGGTTACAAGCAACACGCGGGCGTGGTGGAATTGGTAGACTCGGTGGATTTAGGTTCCTCTGGCTTAGCTGTGCAGGTTCGAGTCCTGTCGCCCGCACCATGACGAGTGTTCTTATAGGATTTGATCCTTTGAGAACACTCGTCATTTTTATTGTCCATTTTGTGCCGGTTCATAGCTGACATAGACACCTCTGCGGGTGTTGACGGTTACATCTGGCACGGGCATAGACGGGGTATCCGGGATAAACAAGGCACCGACACAGTTGTAGTAGATGGTCAATTTCTGGACCCATTCGCCGTTGATTTTCTCGGCTTGGTGAACCTCAATGTGGTTGACCAATTCGTTCAGCATCCGGGGCGTCAGCTTCTTGGCGCGGGTGTACTTGCGGACCGTAGTCAGAAACATATCCGTGGAAACAGCATCACCGCTGAGCTTGTCCAGCTCCTTACGGAGCGCCTTGATCTTTTCGGATAGCTCCGCCTGTTCTTCTTCATAACGCTGTGACATTTTGGCAAAGCGTTCGTCGGACAGCTTCCCGGAAATGTTATCCTCATAGATCCGTTCAAACAACCCATCCAGTTCACCGTCACGGGCTTGCGCTGCCGCAAGCTCTTTTTGTTTGAGCTTCCGTTCTAGCTCTACCGCCTTTTGGGTGCTGCCCATAATAGCCTGTTGAAATTCGTCCTCGTAATGTACGGCATACTTTGTAAGCCGCCTGATCTCACCCAAAACCACCTGTTCCAGGAAATCCACACGGATATAATGGGTAGAAGTGCAGCTGCCCCGGCCACTGTTGTAGTTGGAGCAGTTGAAATACTTGATATCGTGATTGCCCTGGTTGAAATGGTAGTTCAGATTATGACCGCAATCCGCACATACCAACAGGCCGCAAAACATATTCCGTTCCCCGTCTTTGGGTTTCCGTCTGCGGATTTTCCCACGCTTTTCCTGAACCTGTTCCCAAATGGCACGGTCAACCACTGGCTCATGGACATTCTCGAAAATGGCCCAGTTTTCACGGTCATTGGGAATCCGCTTCTTGTTCTTGTATGACTTGGAATAGGTTTTGAAGTTTAGGACATCCCCGCAATACTCCTGCAATGACAGAATATTGACGATGGTGGAAGGGTTCCACTTTGTGGATGGCTGCTGCGTTTCCTTTCCAGGCTTGCGAATGCCTTTTTTCAGCCAGTAAGCACGAGGAGTGAGGATACCTTCCGATTCAAACATGGAGGCGATTTGTTCCGTCCCATATCCTTCCAGAATCAGGTTATAGATTCTGCGGACAATCAGGGCGGCTTCCTCGTCAACAATCCAGTGCTTCGGATTATCCGGGTCCTTGATGTACCCGTAAGGAGGCGGCCCCATGGGTTCCCCGGCGTTGCCTTTGATCTTATTGCTGATACGGCGCTTCTTGCTGATATCCCGAGCGTACCACTCATTGAACAGGTTACGGATGGGGGCCAGCTCATTTTCGCCTTCGGCGGTGTCGATGTTATCCGATACGGCCACCAGGCGGATATCATGCTCCGGGAAAAATTCCTCCATGAGCCGTCCCACTTCAATGTAGTTACGGCCCAGCCGGGAAAGGTCTTTGACAAACAGAGCGGATGCCTTGCCCTCCTCCAGCTGGCGCATCATCTCATTAAAGCCGGGGCGGTCCATGGTGACACCGGAAACACCGTCGTCAACAAAGGTGACGATATTGGTATAACCCATGTCCTTTGCCATCTTGGTTAACAGCTTCTTTTGATTGCCGATGCTGTAGCTCTCGCCTTCCAGATTATCATCACGGGACAGGCGGGGATAGATGAACGCGGTAACGTCGCGTGTTTTCTTGTTGTTCGACTTTTTCATAAGTCCTCCTTTTAACAGTCGAGCAACGAATTGTGTTTCCTTCTTCACACAACAATTATACCGCGCTTAACTGTTATTGTCAGCTAATATTCTGAAAATCACAAACTTTTTTCGCAGTCCGCCTGCATAAGGCGCAGGAGAACATCACCAAGAGTATTGTTATTTTCGGGCTTGAATACCGGCTGAACGACAAACGACCTGCCAGAAATATGGTAGGTCGTTTGCACGTCAAGAGGATCTTGTTTGGATGGAGCAGTTTGATTTTTCGATATGTTTTCTTGCTTCATAATTCCCTCTCAGATGATTATTTTTGCGATTGGACAGCGGAACAAATGGCTGCTTGGCCTGTGGGAAGTCCCACAGCAGCTCCACGGGAATCTCACCCCCCAGCATCCCGCTGGACCTTACCCATTGCCTGCGACGCTCTGAACGCTCGGACTATGGCTATAAGGGAGTACCTGACCTTCTGCGCGTCGTCGCCCATGCGCTGCCAGGCGCATTTTGCGGTGCGGGTAGGAATCGCTCACTTCACAGAAGGTCACAGCGTACCCACCGTCCGGCTCGGCACAGAAGGGATGTATTTGTCCGCCTTTATGCTGCGCCGGAGTTGTCTGCCGGGCTTTCTTTTTTGCCGGATCACCGCCGGGTAAATGGGGGGCAAGGAAAGGGAGGGAACCTTGCCCCGTTTACTTAGGCCGACAGCACCGTAAAGCCTGTTACAACGCTGTAGATCAGTTTTGCTTCCAGTCGGAGACACATATCTTTATCTACATACCAGTATGTATTTCCGTATTCGTCATTCAGGACCCTGGTGGAGAGTCCCCGGATGTACCGCCTGAAATGGGCGGCTACAGCGACCAGAGAATTTTCGTCCCCATCTACCGCCGCCAGAATCACAGGCACCGGGAGGACACCTACCTGTCCGGCCATTCAAATCCCTCCTTCATCAAATAGTCATGCAGTTCTTTCAGGGTCGTAAGCCGCCGTTTGGATACGGTTTGACGAAGAAGATTCAGCTTCTCGCCGATCTCCCGATCATTCAGATCCAGGAAATAGGACAGAAGGATCACATTCCGCTTTCCTTCCGGTAGCTTCGCCAGAGCGTCCGCCAGAAGGTCGCCAGTCACCACCACCGGGAGGCCCTGCACTTCAAAGACATGCTCGCCTGTGAAATACCGGTCTGCCACAGCAGTCTGCTCCTGTTCGGAAGGGGTCAGATCCTCCAGAGATTTTTCCAGTTCCCTGCGGCGGGTATATTCCCGCTGAATACGCCTGGCCTCATTTTTCAAAACCGTCACGCAAAATGCGTGAAACTGATTTTGAATACGCCTCTTTTCGGAGTCATTCATTTTTCTCACCTCCCTTCGCAACCGCGAAGGCGGGTGGATGATTTCTCCCTTTGTCTTAGTAATCCAGGAAGCCTTAAATCAGCAACCGGAATCTGGAAATTCTTTCAAAAATTTTTTAGGCGCAAATAAAACGAGTAGGTTACCTGCTATCTGTGGAATTGGGATACTAGGAAAGGGAAAAGCCTGCTTCCCTTTTGCTTTAAGGGAAGCAGGCTCTACGCTTTAGCGACTGGTTCATAACTCGATTCCATTTTCAGTTATATTATATCAACCATGTATTCTTTTTTGCATGTGGGACAGTATAACGGGAATTTGACCATAACAGTTCGGCGGATTTGGAAGAACCTTTGGGTTAAGTGGGGTCGGTAGATGGCTCGCTGTCATTGAGTTGCACTAAATCCATAAGAATCCATCCCTGATCGATACGTCCCCAGTCGTTACCATCAGCGATGGTAACGACTTCATACACCGTAATTTCGGTCCCCACTTTGAGCTGCGTGACCACCTTATAGTTTCCACCAGCATTCTCACGGACGTTTACGGCTTCAGCCTTTGGGATTTTTCTGATCACACCAGGAGTCCCTGCCGCCTCAGCAGGCTCAGACTCCGTGGGCACTTCTGCTGTAGGCACTGTAATGGCCTCTTCAGCCACTTCAGTGGTTGCAATGGTAGACATCAGGGTAGATTCATGGTGGTCCTTGCGGCATCCTGAGAGTACCCCAAGTATCATACAGATGGTAAGCAGTAAGCAGACAAACTTCTTCATAGAAATATGGACTCCTTTCATGTAAACCTCAGCGCGGATACTTTCTTGCTCCAAAACGCAATCATGAATCCAGACAAAATCCTTTTACTGGTCTGAAATAATCTGTCCATCGCTGATCGTAATTTTCCGGGGGCACAGATCCGCAAATTCTTCGTTGTGCGTTACCAGAATGATGGTATGTCCCGCCCGGTTCAATTCCAGCAGCAGATCCATGATCTCCTGTGCAGAAGCTTTGTCAAGATTCCCTGTAGGCTCGTCCGCAAGGAGAATCGATGGTTGATTGATGAGGGCTCTCGCAATGGCAACTCTCTGTCGCTGCCCGCCAGAAAGCTGCGATGGCAGATGATTCAGACGGTTGGCGATACCAAGCCGGTCAGCCAACGTGTGAACCTGGGACGCAGGGAGTTTCTTTCCATCCAGCATAGCGGGAACCAGGATGTTCTCCTTTGCCGTTAGGATCGGCAGCAGTTTGAAATCCTGATAGATGTACCCGATTTTCTGCCTGCGCAACTTAGCCGATTCCTTGTCGGAAAGACTGTGGATATCCTGTCCGTCCAACAGGACCTGTCCCGCACTGGGTTTATCAATACATCCAAGCAGGTTCAGCAGGGTCGTCTTTCCTGAGCCAGACTGCCCAACGATGGCCAGCATATCCCCCTGCTCCACGGAAAAACATGCGTGATCCACAGCGTGGATTTCCATATCCCCCTGCCGGAAGGTACGGCAGAGGTCTTTCACTTCTAACAAAGGCATAGGGGCCCCTCCTTCTCCTTATTTCGTGTTTTCAAGAATCTTATGAAGTGTGTATTTCACTGGCAACCAAAAAATGATGATTGTAAACACGGCAATAACGGCATAGATACAAAGCACCGGGCCTGAGACAATGAAATGCCGATTGGCTTGCATCTTGATCCAGGGAATTGCAATCAAATACGGCAGTATCACCGCAGAAGCTGCTCCAAGCCAAACAGGGATCAGTTTCAATAGTTGTCCGCATGACCCACCCACTTGGAACAGCGTGGTCAGCATCGGTGCACAGCTCCGTACATAGGTTGCCAGACGCACCCAGATGATTTGCATTGCTACCAACATCAGAATAGAGAAGATCCAGCTCATAAGGAGCAAGCGTCCTTCCTGCCGTTTAGCGTTGACATCAATACTATTTTGGAAGTTATTCACACGGTAGGCACTGGGCATATGCTCCCGAAGGGCGTTTTCCAATGCTTTTGCACTTTCGGCACTGGAATAGACATACAGTATGTTTACCGGCGCATCTGCCATCAGTTTTTGCATCAACGCATCACTGATATAGACATTCACCTTCCAGGGGTCCTGATTTCCTGTTTCAACAATTCTCGTCAGAGTGACTTCGATTTGCTCCCCAAGATGATTTGATCTCTCCAGATGGTAAACGCCCAATGCTGTTTCCCCTTCTGGCAGATCTGCCGCAATCTCATATTCCTCCAGCGGTGGCGATTGGGGCGCAAAATCGCTATAGGAGTGAATATAAACCATAAACGAGTTCCCATCGGGCGGGACCAGCAAGTACGATTCTGTGATATCCTTAATCTGTTCTACCCTCCCTGCTCCGGCCAGTTCATCTGCAATTCGCAGATCTTCCGGGGAGAAGCCCGAATCGCCGGACATGACAACGATGAGTCCTTCTACAATACTGTGCGTATTTTGCGCATTGACGTTCAAGTATCCGTTAAACAGCAGGATAAAGGCAGTCACCAGAGGAACGAGAATCAGAAGGCAGCGAACAATCGGCGGTTTTGTCCGGCGAACCCACAGGTAAGGCAACGAAGTGGATTGTGTCCGTGGCTGCTTGTACTTTCTGCTGCGGGGGCGATGCATCAGAGAAACCGCCAGTACACAAAGGCACACCAAGAAGTAGAATAGAATCTCCAATGCGGTGGTCCTTGGATTCATATAGAAAACTTCCCACATTGTTGCAGAATCCGCAGTGTTCCCAAGGAAATGCTCATACAGATACCGCATGACAACCCCGGATAAACCGATTGCGCCTAAGGCAGCGAGCGGAAAGATAACTCCGAACTCCGCCAAAAACAACTGGACAACCTGTCCTTCTGTTGCGCCAAGGGCACGCAAATCTGCTGTTTCCTGGGAAAATCCTGTGATGTGATTTCCGTAAGCACTGTAGACGATCAAGCCCGAAAAGAGCACCAATGCGATATTTAAGTACAAAACCTTCCGCATATAGGCTACCGTGTCGGGCGAATATTTTATAGCTTCGCCCCACATATCGTAGGCATACCCCACGATCTCAAGATTGCGGCTGCTTTTATCCATTGCGGAATGAAGGGCAGCCATGATCCGCTGATCTTCGGCGAAATAGTCGTTAAATTCCTCGTCGGACATGGAGTTTAACAGTTCCAGATCTGAAGATGCTTTCCAGAATTCCTCAGACTCATAGCTCAGGTAGATTGTGCCATCCTCATAAAATGGTTCTGTCAGACCATCAATATTGCGAAACAAGTCCAGATCCTCTGGTGATGCTTCCAAAATATGTATGGCACATCCTCTGCTGATGCTATTGAGTTGTAGCCGTGCGCCGTACTCCAGGCTGTCCAGATAGGTAGATACCACAAGTGGCAGCAGGAACGCGCACAGCATGATCCAGAACAGGGAAAAATGACGTAGGAACCTTCGCTGGAAGGAACGACGGAGATATCGGCAAATCATAGGCTGCCCTCCTTTATGACTCAATGCTTAGAGGATTTCTTTCGATGGCTCTGTATGAATTCAATTTTATCCGTGGTTATCTTCCGGGGTACATGCATGTGTGGCCAGACTCATGACGAGTTGTAGTCCTATTGGTGGTATGCCCGGCGGCGCAAACATCTGCCTCGGTGACAGTGTAATAAGAATAGTCGCACCGAGCGGTATTAGATCCGGTGTTCGGATCATAGTAGTAATGCACTGCTTGCTTCGTTGCGGAAGTGTCGGATGTTCTGTGGGTTATATACTTTCCGCATATAACGCCCGTGCTAAACCGATAGCTACAAGAGCCACTGGCAAACGCAGCTACCGGTAACAGTGTTGCTACCATCACGAGGCAAAGCATACACGCAATAATCTTACGGGAGTGAGTGTTCTTTTGATGTTTCATTTGGTTCTCCTTTCCTTTTGAATAGACTGAAGCTGTCAACCATTGCCTATACCACTGACAGCATATGGCAGTATTACTACAGGTTGTTAGCTGTGCACTTTCACTACCAACCTAAGGCGAATATGAACTGCTGATCTGGCAGATTCATATGAATAGATTTGTGCAGGTGACGCTTACACTTCTTCCCCTGGCTTCACCTGATATGCCTTTGCTGCCCCTCAAAAAATAGGCTTTCGGATAGGGCAGCGGCCAAAGCCATGAACGTGAAAGATGTGTCACTCGGTGAACAGCAGTACCAGGATTACAACTAATATCTGGTCACGCCCCACCATAATTCAAATGCTTTTCCATTGGACGCTGCATAAATTATCTCTGCATGGGACTCACCCCTCTCAAAATTGTTATGCAACGAGAATATTCCTCGTTTCTGCATATGAGGAAATGTACAAAACGCTTGCTTACTTGAGTTCCTCCGGCACATCCGGCTGGTAAATCATAAACATACAGGTATTGCTGACACTAGAAAGAGCAAGGAACATTGCTGCACTAGCAAGCAGCATGCCTAACTTTACCATAGTGTGGTTAACCATCGTTTTCATTGCGCTTCCTCCCTCCTTGTTTTTTTATCACAACCAACAGCATTGATAGCCCAGCCATGCTGCTGCCTGCAAAATACATATTAACCCATGAATATTGCGTGGTGTATAGGAAATCCAACACAATAAATCCAAGCAGATTGGTTAAGCCAAGAATTAGACTGTTACAACGATTTTTCCTGCATTGGTTTTCTTTTAACGGTTTGTTTGGTGCTTCCACTGGTGAGAATAATAAAATAATTATTAGATTTGTAAGACATGGGAACAGCCAAGCCTTCATCGGTACTGTGCACATTATCTCTATCACGAGGACAAGGGAGTAGAGTAAGGAAAATGTGAAGATACAGTGGAAATGTGTTTTTGCGTGATATCCGCCTCCGGATAACCGAAGCGGTACAAAACCTGCAAGATATGGTATCCATAGAAACGGTTTTCCCAAAATCGCAGAAATAATTATCAATGCCACGACACCGGCTAACGAGGAATACAGTAGTTCCAGGCCATACGCATATATGGGGATTGTCTTGGATGCAATCACGCCTTGATTTTCCATCTTCTTAGCTGTTTTCCTGGCTAGTTCCTGAACCATTTTCTTACCCCCTCCGCTTCTTGTTAAACTCAATGTAATTCATTGAGAACATCATTTCAAGGGGGTAGGCATGAACGACGTTTCAGACGACACAAACGACATGTTTCTCCCTTGAAATAATACTATTGCTATTATATAATAATAGCAATAGTAGCTTAATTTCTCGCAGCAAAATCGATATAATAACCGTAAAATAGAAAGAAGAATGCGAGGGGCTACTGTGAATTTGTTAAGGGAAAAGATTGGTATTATGATTCGAGAGAAACGAAACAGCCAGCACCTCACGCAAGAGGAACTGGCCGAGAAGGTAAACCTTTCCACTGGGATGATCGGGCAAATCGAGCGTGGGGAGACTATGCCCAGCATTGAAAGCCTGGATGCAATAATTAAGGAATTGGGCATTGATCCCAGGTCTTTGTTTGGAGACACTCCTCAATCCAACAAAGAGCTGGCAGAGTTATACATGATCGTTTCTCGAATGAGTTTGAATCAGCAGCACCTTTTACTCCGAATTGCCAAGGCAATTCGGGATGACTGACGTTGGGGCTTTGATACTTTTGGCACAAACGACGCATAAAGCGGCACAAACAACAAAAACACCACCTTGAATGGACTTCTGAAATCTGGTAAAATAGATTTAGATACTATCCATTTCAAGGTGGTGTTTTTATGGAAAAGCTTCGATTGGGAGTTTGCGATGATGAAACACAGGATTTGGCTCAAGTCTTAGAAATGGTAAAACATTACGATGTAGACTGTCAACTTCAAATTACCACTTTCCTACATGCCAAAGATTTACTGTACGCAGCAAAGACATCTGGCTTTGATATTACAATTCTGGATATCGAGATGGAGCCTCCTACAGGATTTGATATCGCCAAGGAGTTGATTTCCATGTCCAATCCCCCTATTGTAATATTCGCTACAAAAAGCAATGCTTACGCACTGAAAGGGTATGGGGTCGCAATACGGTATCTTCAAAAGCCTGTTATGCGTGAGGCCTTCTTTGAAGCCATGGATGCGGCCATTGCTGATGCAACAGCGCACCGCCTGACGTTCCAAATTGATACAGCACTTGTCTCCGTACATCTGCGAGACATCCAATATATCGAAACATTCGGGCATTATGCCATAGTCCATACGGCAGATGAGGCATACCGTTTTCGCAGCACCTTAAAAGAAGTGATGTCCCGTCTGCCAAAAGGATATTTTGCATCTCCACATAAAAGTTACGTTGTAAATTTAGAACACATTCGCTCCGCAACTGCGACAGAAATAGTGTTGGACTGTGGCGTAGTGGTACCCATTGGCCGAAAGCGGATGCAGGAATTTAACGATGCGCTGTATCGCTTCCTTGGGAGGTAGCCATGTATTATATTCTTGCAGAGCTCACAGGAGTCGTTGCAGAAATACTCCTTGCACATATCTATTTTAATGGTTTCTTTACCAAAAGGTCGCATCCTAGGTGGGCAATGGTAGGTAGCTATATTGCTTTTGGTGTTATTCTTACGGCACTTGCTTTTCTTCCAAATGTCTCTTTCCTGCGATTGGTTTTCTGCGCAACCGGACTCGGTATGATCGTATATTTCTTTTTCCGATCGAGCGTTCTTCAAGCGGTCTATGCCAGTATCAGTTACAGCGGTCTATATGTATTAAATGAAATGCTAGTGTTCGGCCTATTCGCCCTATTCCATATTGACGTACAACAAATAATGTCTGACGCACGTACCCGTACCATGGCTATTATTATCACGCATATGCTATTATGGCTGTGCGTATTGATCGTGCTGGCAATTACGAAACGCAGAAGGACTGCCATTACATTGTCCTTCTTGCTCACATTAACTCCAGGATATATTGCAGGAATTGTATTGGGCCTGTCATTTTGTATGCATGTCCTTTCTGGTGACGAGGTAATGCCTGTTCCAATTTTGGTATCTGCAATCGGTCTGCTCTACGTAAACATTGTCATTGTTTTGTATGCAGAGCGTGCAAAAAGTGCTTCTGATCAGAAACTACAAGCGGAACTGGCTGAGCATCATTATGCCATGCAGGAGCAATACTATACCCAACTCCGGAGTGAACAGGAAGAAACCCGTGCCATGTTCCATGATATCAATAAATATATGCAGGCCATGCGAACCTTGGCGGCAGAAGGGAACGTAGCGGAAGTCAATCAGATGATGGCTGAAACTCAAGAGCTATTTGACAGTCTTACTACGGTTGTTGACGTTGGAAACAGTGTTGTGAGCGTCATTCTGAATGAGTACCGGGAAATTACGGAGGATGCAGATATTTCATTTACCTTTGATGTCAGCGTTCCTCAAAACTTGGGAATTTCTGCAGTAGACCTTTATGTTTTAATGGGTAATACTCTGGATAACGCTGTTGAAGCTTGTGCGTCAGTGCCAGCGGAGGAAAGATATATACGGATTCAAATGCGGACATATCACAATATTCTCTTTTACCAAATCGAGAATCCCTTCGCAGAAGGATATCCTCAGCGCAGCCGTGGGAAAAACCATGGTTACGGACTTCAAAATGTCCGAAAATGTGTTGAAAAGCATGATGGGCATATGTCCGTTTCTCAGAATGATAATAAGTTTGTTTTATCCATGAGGTTGAATGGCTGCGTTCCTATTGACTGTCAGCTTCTAGAAAATACTCACCTATCGGTATAATGGAATTTCAAATGAGGTAGCATCAACACGATTGCCCGTTTTGATGCTACCTCTAAATTTTGTGGTATGAAAAACATCTTTCTTCAAGTCTAAAAGTTGCCAAAACCATAGTTTTGGGATTATATAAGTAAGGAAAAGATACGGTAGCAAGCACAGCAAGTGAGTACCCACTTGCGAAATTTGTTATTGGGCAAATCCCAAACCCTTAGACGAAAACGGAGGCGGTAGATGGCAGTCAGAAAACGAAATATTCAAATCAAATTTTACGTCACGGAGGAGGAAAAACAGCTCATTGACGAGAAACTGTCCCAGCTCCCGGTCAAGCGGATAGGGGCGTACCTTCGGAAGATGGCGATTGATGGGTATATCATCAATCTGGATACTACAGATATTAAGGCGTTTACTACTGAGCTTTCCTCCATAGGGCGCAACATCAACCAGATTGCCAAGCGGGTGAACGCCGGGGATTCTCTGTACCAGGCAGATATCCAGGAAATCCGGGAGAGGCTGGATGAAATATGGCAGTTACAAAGACGCATCCTATCAAGTCTACCCTAAAGGCCGCCATTGACTACATCTGCAACCCGGCCAAGACAGATGGTAGCCTGCTGATTTCCGCCTATGGCTGCTCCGCAGAAACCGCCGACATCGAATTTGCCTGGACGAGGAGGCACGCTATTGACAAAGGCGAGAATCTGGGCCGTCACCTAATCCAGGCTTTCGCGCCCGGAGAAGTAACGCCGGAGGAGGCCCATCAAATCGGGTTGGAGCTGGCGAAGGAGATTCTGGGTGGGAAATACGAATTCGTCCTGACCACCCACATTGACCGTGGGCACATCCATAATCATGTGATTTGGAATGCCGTCAGCTTTGCGGATCACAAGCACTACCATTCCAACAAGCGCAGCTACTATGAGATTCGCCGCACCTCTGACCGGCTCTGCAAGGAGCATGGCCTGTCCGTCATCGTTCCCGGACAGGAAAAGGGCAAGAGCTACGTTGAGCATCAGGCCATACGGAATGGCACCAGCTATAAAGCAAAGCTGAAAGTCACCATTGACCGGCTGCTTCCCGCCTGCGCGGATCTGGAAGATCTGTTCCACAGATTGCAGGAGGAAGGGTACGAAATCCGGCGTGGGAAATACATCTCCTGTCGGGCATCCAATCAGGAGCGATTTACCCGGCTGAAAACCCTGGGCATCGATTATACAGAAGAAGCCCTTACGGCCAGAATTGCAGGCCGTACTCGCCCATCGAAGTGTCCCAGGGTGCAGGATGACCGCATTCAGCGGATCGCCGTCATCCAGGGCAATCAAAGCCCCGGGCTTCAACACTGGGCAAAGCTGCAAAAGCTGAAAGAGGGCGCCAAAACCCTAAACTATCTGGCAGAGCACGGCATTGACAGCTATGAGGCGTTGGATGGTCGGCTTGCGGAGCTGAACGCCGCCGTGGATGCTTCGCTTACCTCCATCAAGGCCGTGGAAGGGAGAATTGCGGAGCTGAATCTGATTGCCAAATATGCTGCTACTTACAGGAAGTTCCGCCCGGTCTATGACCGTTACCGAAAATCGGACGACAAAGAAAAGTTCCTTCGTGGGCATGAGAGCGAAATCATTCTTTTCGAGGCCGCCGCCCGAGAGCTGAAACGTCTGGGAGCGGTTCCGCTGCCCGCCGCTGAAAAGCTGAAAGGAGAGCTGTCGGAACTGACTGTACAGAAGGAGACCTTGTATGCGCAGTACACCGCCGCCAAGCGGCAGGCAAAAGAGTACGATACCATCAAACGAAATCTGGATATTCTGCTTCCGCCGGAGCAGAGCATTACACAAGAGCTAGAATAAAAAGGAGAATGCAATATGAATGAAAAGCCGGTCATCATCGTCACCGGGAAAGTACCCAATATGCAGAGTTGGTATGAGGAAAAGTGCAAACGTGCTTTGGAGGAACTGGCCCATCTGGCCGACACCCTCCACCGCCCGGGGGATACCCCCAACCGCGGCTGGGCTACCAAGGAAGAAGAAATCAAAACGCACCTGTTTAACGCCGTGCGCCTGGTACTGATTCTGGCGAATGTCTCCTGCGGCCAGAGGAAAAGCGTAGGCAGCGAGGATGTGGGGAGCATCGTGGATGAAGGATTCGCCGGATACGAAAAAGTCTGGGAAAAACTTGCGGAATAGGTATCGTTCGCAGATTATTAGCGCCTCCTAAACTTGCAGCTGTTATAATGGATTCCGGGAGGCGATATACCGTGACGAGAAAAGAAGTGGTCTTTCAGTTTTTCAGAAAGAGCATAGTACCCATGGCAGGGGCGGCCCTGCTGGTGTGCATCTTCAAATCTGCCTGTATGAAGGACGGAGCGGTTGACTATCTGCGGCTCTGGATACTCTGCGGGCTGCCCTTTGGCCTCCATCGGATGTGGCTCTGGTTTGTGCCGGGCAGCAGCTCCATGGGCGGCGGGATTGCCCTGTTTGCGCTGAACTTCATTATTGGCGGTATCATCGGTGGGTTTGTCCTGACCTGGCGGCTGATTGTGGCGGTGTGGTATGTACCGTTGACAATATTCAACTTGATAATTGGCAACAATTAAAGCAATGCGAATACATTTTGCAAACCAAATCGTAAAATGTATCCGCATCATTTTTTGATTCAAAAGTCAGTAAATTTTATAGTAGGCAAAATTTTATGGAAAATGCTGGTGCTGATGGAGATTAAGTGTTATAATAAAATTGTGGCATTGTAATGTAGAGAACTAATATGGAAAAAGAGCAGAAGGTGGCTTGTGTGTTGAAATTATTCAGCGGTTGGATAAATTATACGCGCAACTATTCAGAGTTCCAATATATCCTCCCCCATTAGAGCTATATTCAGCACACCAATTGTTTGTATACGATAATTATATGAAAGAAGTGTTTTTATGTCAAAAGGGTCCAGAAAGCAATATAAGCAATTTACGATAAATACAATTGAGGATGCATGTTTGGCATTGAAAAGTATCATTGTACCAGTGATAGTCGATTTAGAAAAGTTTGAAAATTACACAAAAGAGGCTCAACAAATACTGACCGATAATAAAAACCATGACACAATCTCAGCTGATGTTTATGATTCAATCCACGATAAAACGCTGTATCAGCAACGGGAGCTATTGCGATTTATAGCAGATCGTCAATCTTCCTCCTTTTCATATATCGACTTAAGAGATAATTTTGTTAAACGGGGTTTTTTGAAGAGAGTCCTACCACCAGAAAGTCGAAAAACGCTGAATGATCTTCTTGGTTTACGTAATTGGTCGTTTCATAATGCACAATCAATGATAGTTGCAGACCTTGAGTTAGTAAAAAGATCAATTCCAGCGGAACTACGAGAAAATGTAGAGATTAAACCAGTTCTAAATCCAATTTTTATACCCAAAGTTAGAAGCTATAGTAAGGAAATGCTCGAAAAATTTATTGTACATAATAATGTAAGAAAAGGACAATTTAATTCGATTCTTTTGGAAATGAAAGAAGATTATCAGGAAATGCTCACTTCACTTTCTACCCAGCAGCACATTGCAAAGGGAATAGGCATTAGCGAAAAGGTACAATATGTCGAACGGCAAATTGTTCGACGAACTTCAAGGGGGGCTGGAAGCAATATAGCGTCTATTTCGATGGGAATTCAAAGAGGCCAATTTGATGGTACCGAGGAATCATTCCAAAAGTTACTATCAGCAGAATAATATGTACAGTTCAGACGCACAAAGAAGTGAAAGCGTGTGAAATTACTTCCTCTCTACGTCTGTGTATTGACTTATACTTTGGCCAATTGCGCAATATCACTATCGAAAAGTTGATATACAGGATTATTAAAGAGTTTTCCACCTATGTCAACATAGATTTTCAACTGCGTTGTTGACGTGGATGAATTCCTTTAGGTACAATGAAAGTCTGATAAAATTTTGTCCCTTTTTTGAATGAAACGAGGTAATGAAGCAATATGGATGCTGATAGACTGCAAGGAATGTGGCAGTATTTTTTAACGCTGGAAAGTGACTTAGATGATACATTTCGATATATCGATCCCGTTGGGCAAGAAAATGTCCACTCTTTTGAGCTCGCTAAAATATTGATTCTTGCATGTACTGAGGTGGAGTCTGTATTCAAGGCATTGTGTTGTGAAATTACCGTTCAAAACAGTGCTGACACAATCAGAAAATATAGAGAAATAATTCTTGACCGGTTTCCCAAAATAACAGAAGCCAAAGTACAAATTAAAAGGCTTGGTCGTGCCGTTTGTCCATTTGAGGGCTGGGAAAAAGAATCTCCTAAGTGGTGGAGAGCATATCAAGGCGTTAAGCACAATAGAGGAGAACATTTTTCAAATGCAACATATCAAAACGCAACGGTGGCTCTTGCAGGCTTATATGTTTTGATTTTCTACCTTGCAAAGTTAACGCATATCCAGTTCAATGACTATGTTAGCAAATGCTTTGAAAGCGACTATGAATCAACTAGACTTGTTTACGATCCGCAGAAACAATTACCAGATTTTGAGTGAGCGATATGAATACGGAATTGATAAATCTCCTCGTTACGGTTATAAGTGGTGTAGCAGTATATGTTTTTAGCGAACTGTTTACAGAATTTGTTTTACGTCCGATTCAGGAATACAAGCAACTAAAAGGCAAGGTTTCAAAGCTGTTGGTGCTATATGCACAGTACTACTGTAATCCACAACCGCATGGAAGTGAAGATAGGAGTTCGGATTGGCTGGCGGCTTCTGATGCCCTTAGAGATTTGGCATCAGATGTAGCCGCATACGCAGAAACTAAACCACTGTCGCTATTTACATTTTTCATAATCCCAACTAAAAAGAAGTTATCAAAAGCATCTTCATTGCTAATTGGAATTTCAAATTCGCTTTTTGAATCAACTGATCGTGTTTGTGAAAGAGTATTCAAAGTTCAAGAGCATGTTGAGGAAATAAAAAAATTAATGGGAATATAAAAACATGAGTGCAGTTATCGGCTAACGATAGTTGCACTCATGTTCTACACGTTTTATAGAGTTGACTTGCCTTTTACGCAAACCCGAAGATGATAACGTCATTCTTGCTTTTAATTTGGGTAATTTCAAAAAATGGCCATAGGAAAAATATACACGCTATGAATTTTACGAACAAAATGACATCTTGAATACCCATTTTCTTCATGTTACACTAAGGCATGAAAGGAAGTGGTCACAATGCTAACAGCACAAGAAGAACAAACTATTGAAAAATACGTTGATGAAAAGTACTTTGACAGAGAAAAACTCAAAAAGTACCTCATAATGCACGATATTGTAGGCAATGAAGTTTTCTCATATTGTGATAATCGGGAAGATAATCAAGAACGCTGTCCGTATTCAAGGTGGTTGGATGACGAAGAAGGATATACTCCATTACCCGTTTCGATGTTCGTAAAAAGGGTACCATTCTACTTCTATACAAGAACCCCCAATAAATACGATGCCGGAAATATGGGAACGCTACACCATATTCTGTCAGTGGCGGTTGGACGCCCTGAAGAAGATGTCCATAATATTGCAGATGTGTATGCAGCCCTGGAATATATGTTCTATTCTCTAAGGCTCCCGTTAAACCGGATTTTTAACTATTGGATTAATCAAACAGGTCAAGTGGCTGGGGATCTCTTTTTCCAATGGAATCATTACCTTCATCTTTGCGAGGAACTAGGAAATACAGACTACTTTCCAGATCGTTTTATTACTGCCTATAACGAAGCTTTGGAATCAGCAGGTATGCCACCTATCATTTATGAAATTAGTGAGTGGGGACTTGGTGAAGCCTTTTTTAGAAATGGTACGACATTTGAATTTGAGGGGAGCTTTCCATGTGATTCATGCGGTGTTCCCATAATGAAATGGATTGGCATCAAGGCTACAAACATTAAGAGTTTTCGTTGTGATTGCGAAAAGTCGAAGCAGGGACACCTGCGGATTGAAATAACACCAAGTACAGTCATTTATGTGCTCAACTTTTACAATGGCACCAATGATACAAATGACTATTGGTACCAAGTTTACGCCGGTCCTCAAAATATGCAATTCGACTATACAATGCTAAAGGAGCAGCGAAAACGGCTCGGTTTTACACAACAGGAAGTTGCAGATGCAGTTGAAACGACGGTACGGACATATCAAAAGTGGGAGTCTGGAGAAACCACGCCTGATGGTCATTTCCTATTACGTTTATTGAATTGGTTGGATATTTCTGATATTCAAAATGCAATCAAGTATACCGCAATGTCAGAAAAATAAGAAACGGACGTACGGCCAATCGGACAAACCGAAAGGCTGTACGACCATTTTTATGCGTGGCAGAAAGTGTGTAAAACTTGCCTTTTTCTTCCTTATATTAGGAATCGACCCAGCACAAAGGAAATCATAAATGCCCTCATGGAAAATACGGGTACAGAGGATTATTCAGCCGTTTTTCCACCCATATCCATACAGTTTTTTGCCCGCCTGGAACCGTAATGTGGACAGGCAATTAGGCACACCCGGAAGCTCTGCTTGCAGCTGCGAACGCAGCTCCTACACAGGCTATGATACTGCCGCCGTCCGTTCCCGCCCAGGAAGAACGCCCATTCCAACCTCCATTTCTTGCTTCGGCTCATCGTTCCTCCCGTTCCGGTGCGCCCCGGCTGGGGGTATCCACCTTTGGCTGCTTATCACACTCCTGGCGGGCCGTTTCCAATCTGTCCCGGACGGAGGGGCGTTCTAAATTTCTGGGGTCAGCGGCTACCGCAAAGGCGCGGGTGCCGTTGCCCATGATAAGGAAACGCCGGTCATCGGAATGGTGGTGGACACCGTAGCCCAGGGCCTCCATCTGCTTTTGGCTCAAAGACGTTACAGTGAAGTTCTCCCTGGGTGTTTGCACATGGCCTCCGGTTTCAAATTTGTCTGGGAGATAGGCTTTCTCCTTGGCTTGCTCCGGGACAGGCAGTACCACCAGCTTGCCGTCCCTGGGGATGAACAGCTCCGGCGTTCGGAACTGCTCCGTGTACTTCTGAATCAGCCCCGGGGACAGAGACGTAAAGTCCTCCTCGCCCAGGCCGACCACCAGAAATGTACCGGCCACAATGTCATAGAGACTGCCGGTATCATCCCGCAGGCCACGGTTCAGATCCATGCCCACCAGCTTTCCCTCGTCATTGCAGACCAGAGCCACAGGGTCATCGTAGGGATAAATGGCCTGAAACGTTCCATCGACTTCCGCCTGCATGGATTTGTAGCCGGAGGCGATTCGTTTTACATAGGGTTCCTTCATCGGCTCCACCACCAAAACGGTCATTCTCTCCGGCTCCCCATAGACGGCCCGGGCCTGTTCCACAATATCCGACGGGGTCTGCTCATAGGCTGCCGCCTCGGTGGCATATTCCCGCTCCGCCTTTTCCGCAAAGGCCAGCATTTCATCAATGCGGGATTTGTCCGGGTTTTCAAGTCCTTCCCGGACAGCTTCCGGGTCAAAATCCAGCCATTCCTCATAGCCGGTAGCCTCCTTGAATTTCTCCAATTCGGCGGGAAGGTAGTCTGTGGCTTTCTGACCCAGAGCTTCCAGCTTCTCACTGTAATCTGCGATTCGTCCCGCCAGAAGTTTTTCCTGGATATCCGCCCACGCTTTTTGCGCGTTGGGGAAAGCAGCGGCGTACCGGGGATCTTCCTGCCGGAAAAAAGCGTCCATATCATGGGCAATGTCAGCGGCCCACTCCTCAATTTCTTCTTTGGAAAGATCTTCTTCGGGAACGGACATGACCCGGTATTCCTCCGGGATGTTTTCCGGGTTCCCGTCGTAAACCTCCACGAAGGAATCCCCGGTATCCCGGACATAGCCGTAGTCGGTGAACTGACCATCTTCATCCAACGCCACATCCCGTCCATAGGCTTCATAATCAATGTAGTTTTCCAGGTATTCCGGTACTTGCATAGCTTCCAGTTCGTTGATATAATACCTGCCCAGATCGTCATAGTCGGTGATATTGGGGTTCACCTCATAGCAGTCCAGATTCTCCGTCAGGTTTATCATGTCCTGCAGGCTGCCGCCCTGGTCGCCCACTGACATTGCCGCCTGGAACTGTTCGTATTCGCCCTGGCTCATTTCATCCAGCTTGGAAGCAAGATAATTCAGCTCGTCCAGATTGACGTATTCTCCCAGCTTGTCATACAGGCCATCCACATAGCAGTCGTAGTCAGTAATAAACCATTCCTCATAGGCGTATCCAAAATCGTCCTTCTGTCCGATGCCGATACTGTCTAGGGCGGCCTTGAGTTCTTCCGCTGTGGTGGGGAACTTCACCCATTCGCCTACCAGCTCGCCCTCATTGTATTTTCCGAGGTTCGTAATGAAAGCGGCAAAGGGATAATCCCGGTTATATTCATATGTTGGCATCCTGCCGCCCCCTTACCGCTCTGGCCCGGTGCGGCTGATGTTCTTCTCCGGAGCCGCCTGGGCAGCGCATTCCTCCTTGGCGGCGTTCAGCCTATCCCGGAGGGAGGGGCGTTTTTCCAGCTTCGCCCGAAGAATACTGTCCAGATCCCGATTTGACAGGTCTGCCAAATTATCCTGGGGCACCTGGAACATGACGGTACGCTCCCCGACCTGGGCGTAGACCTCAATGGTCTGGAAACGGCGACTGTACTTATTCACCAGGTCATCCGGCAAAGAAACGATTTTGTCCCCGTCCATGCCGGCAACCAGGAATGTTCCGGCAATCACATCATAGACCTGGCCCCGGCCATTGTATAGGGCTCGGTTCCATTCCAGGCCGGATTCTCTGCCGTCCTCCCGGCAAAGCACGGCTACCTCCGGTCCGAATGGGTGGGTAACGGAGTAGTCACCACCCAGGATGCTATGGAAATCACTTTCTTCTACCTCCCGTAGGCAGGGTGTTTTCCGTGGCTCCACCACAAGAATTTGCATGGCTGTGGGCAGGTCATCCAAGGCTGGGTCATAGGCGGTGAGCTTTTTGTAGTCCTGTAGGTCAGAATAGAGCGCGTCCTGTTCCGTCTGACCCAGGTCTTTCAGCCTGGATTCCAGGAAGGCAATCTTGCCATCTGTCAGCCAGTCATAGAAAGCTGCTACCTGGGATCGCGTCTCCGGGTATTTTTCGGCATAGCCGGTGTCAAAATCCCGAAAGAAGCTGTCACACTGGATCGCCAGATCCTCCGCCCAATCCTTCTTTTCCTCGGCGGTCAGCAGAAGAAGCTCCGGGGTGAACACGATGTAGCCTGCCGGGATCGTCTCCGGTTTGCCGTCGTAAAACTCCGCAAATGGGGAGTTGGTGGGAGAGATATAGCAATCGTCCTCAATGGAACCGCCCTCGGATTCCGCAACATCCCGACCAAAGGCCTCATAGTCAATGTAGTCCTCCAAAGCCCGGAGAGTGGAATAGTCGTAAGTGTCCCGCTCGTGGAGGACGTACTGGGCCAGATCCTCGTAGTCCTGGATGTTCGGTTCAATATCATAGCAATCCAGATTTTCCGTCAGGTTGATCATGTCCTGGATGGTGTCACAATGCCTGCCCGTATCCACAATGGCCTGGTAGGAGCCGAACTCCCCGTCCGTCAGGGCTTCCAGGGCAGCCGCCAGGTAGTTTAGCTCGTTGATATCCGTACAGTCCTCCACCGCGGCGGCGTTGTAAAAGTGGCAGTCCACCTCACCCAGATACCAGCCCTGCCGGTCCCCGCCGATATTTTGCAGCAGCTCCCGGAGTGCCTGCTGTGTGGTGGGCAGCTCCACCCACTGCTCCCGCTCCGGCTCCTCTTTGTTGACAATGCGGACAGAAATGGGAAAAAGAGACCCATCATACCGTTTTTCCAAATTGTGACCTCCTTATTTTTTTTGAAAATCCAGCTTGTAGTGAACGTATTTTTCGCCGGTGTCATCCAGCAGTACCGCGGCATCGTAGACAACGCCCTTCTTTTCTGACCACATGCCCTTGACCTGGACCCGCCCCTTTTTCAGAAGGTCAGCTGCCATTTTGGCAGTCAGCACCTTCTTCCGGGAAGTCCAGAACCGGTCATCCTTCCAGAGAACAAAGCCGCAGCCCCGGTCCGAACAGGCAAAGTTCTTTTTGCCCTCATAGACGGGCTTCCCACAGCGGGGACAGGCACCAATGCTTTCCCGTTCCGGGGCAAACAGCGTCCGGCCTTCCTCGGATACCTGGGCATGGTCGGAAACAAGGGTTTGTACCATATCTCGGATACCATCCAGAAAGGTATCCGGGGAGGCGGCACCCTTAGCAATCTCTGTAAGCTGCTGTTCCCATTCGGCGGTCAGCATGGGAGAGGTCAACGGCTCCGGGAGAATGGAGATTAGATTCATGCCATCCTGGGTGGGGACCAAACTCTTACCTTTGCGCTCCACAAAGTCTGCGGCCACCAACCTTTCGATGATAGCCGCCCTGGTAGCGGGGGTGCCCAGGCCCTTCCATTCGGCATCCTCCGGGATGTCCTTCTTCCCGGCGTTCTCCATGGCTGACAGAAGGGTATCTTCGGTGTAGGGTTTCGGCGGTTGTGCGAACCGTTCTACTACAGTTAGGGCAGCTACCTCGTAGGTGCTCCCCTCTGAAAAGTAAGGGAATGCCGCTGCTTCCTCCGGTGCTTCTTTCAAGAATGTATGGAAAGTCTGATCAATATCTTGCCAACCCTCGGAAAGAATCCGCTTGCCCTTTGCGGTAAAGGAGTGCCCGCCGCAATCAAAGGTGGCTGTAACTGCTTCATACACATAGGACTCCGCTGCTGCGCACAATAGTTTGCAACAGACCAGAAGCAGAAGATTCCGTTCTCCCACAGGCAGGGCGTGAAGGTCTGCCTTTTCTATCTCCATTGTGGGGATGATGGCGTGGTGGTCAGATACATCCTTGTCAGAAACAAGCGACAATGCATCCGGGAAGAAATCCTTGCAGGTATCGAATGGCGGCACCCTGGCCGCCAGATGCAGGACACAAGAGGCCGTTTCAGCCATATCAGAAGTCAGATATCGACTGTCCGTCCGAGGATAAGTCAGCAGTTTCTTCTCATAAAGGCTCTGGGCGTAGTCCAACGTCTGCTTTGCGGTATACCCCAACAGCCGGTTCGCCTCCCGCTGCAAGGTAGTGAGATCATAGAGCTTCGGCGGTTGCTCCTTTTTCTGTTCCTTTGTGACGGAAGTACAGATAGCGGGAACCCCCTTGCAGGCCGCCGCTGCCCGTTCTACTTCTGTGGAGTCGTTGAGTTTTTCCGACACTGCCTCGGTGCCGTTCACTTCCAGCCGCAGAACATAGTATTTCTCCTTCTGGAACTGGGAAATTTTCCGCTCCCGCTCCACCAGCATTGCCAGGGTAGGTGTCTGCACCCGGCCCACGTTCAGGGTGCGGTGGTAGAGGACGGAGAATAGCCGGGTGGCGTTGATGCCCACCAGCCAATCTGCTTTCTGGCGGCAAAGGGCGCTCTGGTACAGGGCCTCATAGTCAGCACCGGGGCACAGGTCCGAAAAGCCCTCACGGATGGCGTTATCCTCCATGGAGGAAATCCAGAGCCGCCGTACCGGCTTGCGGCACCCAGCCATTTCATACACCAGCCGGAAGATAAGCTCCCCCTCCCGGCCAGCGTCGCAGGCGTTGACGATGGTGTCTACGTCAGGACGGTCCATAAGGGCACGGAGATTTTCAAAGGCGGCCTCCTTGCCGGGAGCCAGCACATAGCGGAAGGGTTCCGGCAGAATAGGCAGGTCCTCAAAATGCCATTTTCGGAAACTGGGATCATACCCGGCGGCATCCATGGGGGATACCAGGTGGCCGACGCACCAGGAAACCAGCAGATTGTTTCCCTCATAAAAGCCGTCAGCCCTGGATGCAGCACCCAGGGCTGACGCAATGGAAGCGGCGACGCTTCTTTTTTCAGCGATAATCAGTCTCATTCCTCGTCCTCATTCAGATATTCTTCGCCCTCCAAATCAAAATCGTCCAGATCCGAAGGGACATTCTTTTTCTGCTTGGGCTTCGCCACCACAAAATAATACCCGGTACCGCCGCCCGCGGCCAGGAGCAGCACCAGCATGAACAGGGTGCTTCCAGCGGAATTGTCCTTCTGCTGGGCAGGCTCCGCAGCGGCGGGCTTCGTCTCCTTGCCAACGCATTTTGACATATTGGTCATGCACAGCTCGCAAGTCGTATTGATATTCCCAGCCGTGCATTTTTCGGTACAGGAGCAGACAATGGGCGTTGTGGGCAGCTGTTCCTCGTCAATCAGGTCCAGCAGATCTGCCTCGTCCACCTGGTTCAGAAAATGAACGGTATTTTCGCCGCTGGCCGCCCGATCAATGATGATGTAGAAATAGTGGCCGCCCTTGGATTTGACGGTGATAAACTGCTTGTCCGCGTCCCCGTGAATGTCGTCCACAATGGTCATGTTTCCGTCCGGGGTCAGCACATTGTCGTTGTGTTCCGGCTCCGAAATCTCCGAATCGCCGCTGGGGTCGTCCCCAGTGGCGAAGGCCGTCACGGAAAGACTGCCTACCAAAAGCACCAGGAGCAGAAACGTGGTCAGGAGCCGAAAAACTTTAGATTTCATCGGTATCATCCTCCATTTCAGAATCATCTTCCTGTTCCAATGCCGCCCGCATTTCCTCGGGCAGGACGATCTGCCCACTGGCGTAGGCCCGCAGGAATGCCGTCAGCTCCCGGTTATCCATCTTCACCGCTTTTACCATGCGGACGATTTCCAGATTTTCCTCCTCCGTCAGCTGGGTTTCCAGGGTGCGGAGCTTCGTCTGAAGCTGGGAGATCTTCTCCTTGGTCTTTGCGATATCCTTTCGGATCTTGTCAGTTGTTGCCATAAAATATCCTCCATTTTTATTGATAGGGTGGTCTGGCAAAGGCGTAAAAGTGCGCCTGCCAGTAGGTCGTATTGATATCCACATAGCGGATGGGATCGCCGCAGTGCAGCATTTTCCCGGCACCCACATACAGTCCCACATGGGAGATGCCGGGGGTATCATAGGTACCCTTGAAGAAAATCAGGTCCCCAGGCTGGGCGTTGGCCTTGGATACCGGCGTGCAGAGATTGTATAGCCCCTGGGCACTGGTGCGTCCCACATTCCACACGCCGCTGTTTCCCATGGACCAGCAGATGAAACCGGAGCAATCGAAAGAGGTATTGGGATTGCTGCCGCCCCAGACGTAGGGCATGCCGATATATTTTTCCGTCTCTGTAATAAGCGCGGAAAAAGTCTCGTCCGCCAGCACTTCATCTGGGATCTCGTACTTGGGCGGTGTCTCGGAATACTTGCCCACATAGGACGAATTGGGAAACAGATCTTCCCGATTGCCCAGGGTCGCCATATAGGTAGCATACATGCTCAATCCGTCCTCTCCCAGGATCTCCACAGGGATGTGGGAGAGATTCCGGTTTTTCAGGGTCACGGTGCAGATGGTGTAGGTATAAGGCACCTCCACTTCCACCTCGTAATCCTCCATGATGGGTTGGCCCTTCTTGTCCAGCAGCACCTTTCCGGTTTTCGGGTCGCGCATGGGCCGCTGTTCAATTTCCGTTTCTGTGCGGTAGCGGGTTTCACTTTCCACAGTTTCCGTCAGGATGTATTGCAGACCGAACAGGCGGTTTAAGTCGCCTTGCACCTGGTCTATGGTAAAGAGCCCATCGTGGAGCGCGGAGAGAAGGGAAATCAGCACATAGGGGTCATGTTCGATGGTGTCCAGCTCAAAGTGGTATTCATCATAGCTGTGGGTGCTTTCGTAATTCTGTAATCTGTTCTGTAATTCCGCCTCCATGGCACAGTAAGCGCTTTCAGCATCCAGCATATCCTTGTCCTCTGACAGATAAGACGTGCTCACAAAGCTGCTGATCCCGGAACCGGCCATTACGGAACAGGAGGAAACACCGCCAATCAGGAACAAAAGCAGTACCCCGATACCCAGAATAACCACCAGATAACCCTTGGACTGCTTGACTTTCTGAATAAATTCCTGTAGGTAGCTTTTTATGCCGCCAAAGCCTTTTTGCGTAGATTCCGCCGTCCTTCGCGCCTGCCGCGTCTGCTGGATATACCGGCGTTGGATACGCTTTTTCTGCAAATACCGGGAAACAGGGTTGGACCCGGCAATATCGGGAATCTCCTGTACCGCTTTCTGGTAGGTGAATCTCGCATTTGCCTGATCAAAGGCCCGCTGGGCATTCTCCATGTCCCGCCAGGGCTTTTGACGCTGGTGTTCTATCGCCCGCCGTACACCGTGTTCTCCCAGTTGCAGTCCACGCTCCGCCAGCTCCTCGCCCTTATGTCCGGCCTCCACACCCACATTTTCCTGTTCTACATTGTGAACTTCATTGTGGATTTCCTGCTCCAACCGCTGTAACGGCATACGGAGTGGGTCAAAGCGCAGCTTGGTATTGGGCGGCCTGCCCACCTCTTGATAAGTAAAAGCAGTCTTTGCCCTGCCGGCGGCCTCGTCATAAACCCGCTGCCGCACCTTGCGCCGCTGCTTCGGAATGTTTTCTTTAACAGCGTCCAGTCTGTCCGCCGCGGCGTTGGAGCGACGGATAGCATCTGCCAGCGTCGGATTCCCCAAATCCTCCTGGGAAAATTGGAGCCGGGAGGACTGGTGTTTTTCACCACCAACATCCGTTTCCGGCGTTCTGCTGCTGATATTTTCCACTTCCCCTGTGGACAGGTTTTCGGCCACCGCACCGTCCTTGGTCATCTTCTGAACCACCTTCGCCTGGGCTTTTCGCTGGTCTATGGATGTTCACCTGCCTTCCCGTAAGGGCACTCGTCGCCGCACTGCCCTCGTTCAATTTTGGAGATATAGTGGAAAATGGGATACGCCTGGGGTGGACAGACGGCATTGCCCAGAGTTTTCAGACGCAGCACCCTGTTCTCCATTCGCTCGGTCATGCGGGGAATGCTCTCCGGCTCTTTGGCCCAGAGGATACGTCCGTCCATCCGATGGGGAAGCCCATGAGCCATTCCACCCAATCCGGGTTCAGGGCCGCGCTCAGGCTGGCGTTGGGGGTCAGGTAATACACCGCAGCCGACAGGCTCAAGCTCCAGATGGCCCCGCTCCTGTTCCGCTTGCGGAAGATCCCGCCCTCCGATAGAAACACATCCAGGTTTTGGGCGTCCTGGTTGGTTGCCGAGTCGGAGGCAAGGGGTGTAGGAAACATCAGCTGCGAGGATAAAAGTTCGCTGGCGCTCATGCCACGCGCCGACACCGCAAGCCGGAAATACGAATGGGAGAACAGCGTATCCCGCTTTTGCCAGGTCAAAGATCGTTTTGTCGAGGCCCATATTGAGGAAGCCAGCAACATTTTCCCCAAGCACCCAATGGGGCCGCAGTTCGGCAATGACCCGGCACATTTCCGGCCACAGGTAGCGGGTATCCGCGAAACCCTTTCGCCGTCCGGCTGTGGAGAAGGGCTGGCAGGGGAAGCCCCCGGAGATAACGGTAACGGTTTCAAGTCCAGTTCGTTCAAAGAACGCCTCCTTCGTAAACGTAGTAATGTCCCGGAACCGGGGCACATTGGGCCATCTGGCTTTCAGGACAGAATAGGGAAAGTCCGCCCATTCGCATTGGCAGACGGTTTCAAACCCGGCGGCCTCCGCCGCCAGGTCCAGTCCGCCAATGCCGGAGAACAGGCTGACGTGAGTTAGTTTGTGTTCAGTCGTAGGGCACCTCCATAATGTCGTATTCCTGGATTCTCTGGCAGTACACCAGATACCGCTGCTTGCCGCCGGAGGCGTAGGGATGGCAGGTGAGCAGCGTCACCATATCCCGCCCCGGCTGGATAAGGATGTCTTCAATCTCGTGGGGTTCAATAATCTTTGTTCCCACCACCCGATATCGCAGACGTTCCCACAGATTGGTGATGATCACCTCGTCGCCCACTGCTAAATCTGTTATGTAGCGGAAGTAGGCCGCGCCTCCCCAGCCCCGATGTCCGGCAATGACGGCATTGGTGTTAGAGCCTCCAATGGGGATACTGGTGCCGGAGAGAACGGCGGCCCCCTTCGCCATATTTTCATCAGTGGCACCCAGGTACAGGGGCATTTCCAAGTCCAGTTTGGGAATGGAGATGACACCAAAGGTTTCGTCCGGCAGGCCATAGCCTGTCAGGGTGAATAACGCAGCCTGGTACGCACCAGCTTCCGAGAGTGTGGACTGTCCATCTGTATAAATCTGCTGGTTGTAGGTTGCCATAGCATCCCATAGTTCCGGGTATGGCCTGGATTTTTCCGGTTCCATTGAGGGAACAATGACCGTTGGAATGTCTTTATCCGGGTCATTCTCCAAACGGGACAGAAAGCTATCCGCTTCCCATTCCATCCTTTGATCCACCACAGCACCTTGAATGGACGGATAGAGTACCAGAAAGAGGCCAGCCAGAAAAAGCATGAGCAGTATCATAAGGGAAAATGAACTCCACTTATTTCTTGACATACCGGCCGCCTCCTTTTCTTGCCTTTCGGTAAATCCGTGCGCCTGTTAAAATGATTATGCCTACTCCCAGGGCGGCGGCAATGCCCCAAAGAATGCCTTGCACATACTTGGCTTCCCATGTGGATGCAGCTGGTTCGGTAACGGCGTTTTCTTCTTCCAGCACCGCAGCTTTCTCATAGGGAATCCGGGAACCACGCACCAGCAGCCGGTGGGAGTTGACCCCATATGGGGTGCAGGTGACGAGGGTACACAGGTCCTCGCCGGGGACATTCCCCAAAAGGTCCGTTTCATAGGGCAGGACCGTGTTTATCTCCGTTACCTGGTACGCCAGCGTTTCACCCAGCACGTTCAGATAGAACACATCTCCCTGGGTCAGCTGTTCCAGATCGGTAAACATCTTCTGGCTTGCCATGCCGCTGTGCCCGGAGAGAATGGTATGTGTGTTTTCCCCGCCCACCGGCAGAGAACTCCCCAGCAAATGCCCCACGCCACGGTCCAGCACCTCCGCCTCTGTGCCGTGGTAGATGGGCAAATTCACTTGGATTTTGGGAATTTCAACATAGCCCATAATGCCGCTTCCGGCAATGTCCAGCTGGCTATCGTAATCCTCGGCGGCAGATAACAGGGATTCTTCGCTGTAGGCATCTGCGGTTCCGGGAGTGATGACCAGGTTGTAGGCAATGGCCCGCTGCTTTGCCTCCTGCAAAATGGAATCATCTGTCTGCTGGATAAGCTCCTGGTAGGCCGCCTGGATTTCAGAGGCATACGTTTGGTTGACATAATTTGAAATGAGCGGGTACAGTGTCAGCCCCAATGCTGTGAGGAACAGCACCGCGGCGCAAAAGGTGATGATTTTCTTCTTCAATACATCCTCCATTTTCCCACCCGGAGCGGAAAACTCCGGGTGGGAAACAAGATCAAGCGGACTTCTTGCTGGATACCGCATACAGCACAGCCGCCGCCCCAACCATCAACAGAATGCCCACGATGGTGAATATCATGGTTCCGTTGTCACCGGTCTTGGGCAGGTCAAAGCCACGGGTGTTGACCACGGTCAGAGGAGCCTCGGCGTTGGTGCTGCCGTTGTCCTCCACCATGTTGACCTTCTTACTGCTGACAGTAGCGGAGGCGGTCAGGAGCTTGTGTTCCAGATGCTTCTGGGGGATATTCTTCAGATTGGCATCACTCTGAATGACCTTGGCATAGCGGGGGTCATTCTGGATCAGGCCCAGAGCGTCGGAAGCGTAGATGGTGCAGTTTTCAGAGCCCTCCTTCTGGGAGATGACCACCTCAATATCCTGTTTCAGCAGTACATAGCCACTGTCCGTGCGAACCTCGGTCATGGAATAGGTATCATCCTCCAGACCCTTAATCAGGATTCTGCCCTTGGAGTCACCGGTTTTCACAGGAACAAAGTGCGTGGCATCTTCCTTGTTCTCGGTATGCCCGGTCACATAGTAAATGCCCTCCTCCTGGTTCAGCTTGGCCTTTACATAGTAGTTGTCTGTCTTGTTCTGTACCAGGAATTCCACCTTGGAGAAATCGCCCTTGCCGTCAGAGAACAGCTTGGTAAGGTCAATGCCGTAGGTATAAATATGGGCATCGTCCACCAGAGTATCGTAGAAAGTCTCGCTGGTACGCTTCCAGGTCAGCACCACCTTGTTGTCGTTGCCTTTATCGCCCACCACCAGAGAGTTATCGCTGTCCATCTTAGCGGTGTAGGTCAGGCGCATAGTGCAGTCGGAGAAGCCGGAGTTGACCATGCTGGCATCGGCATAGATAGCCTGGGAGTTGTTGATTTCTGCCAGGCCCTTGGCGGTCATTTCCACGGTCATAGCGGTCTTGCCGTCCTTGGTATCGTTATAGGAAACGGTGAAATAGCCGTCCGCTTCGTTCCAGCCGGTAACAGGATTCTTGCAGGCGGCATCGGAGAAGATTTCTAAGGTTACATCCCCCTTGGTGTAGGTCAGACCGGCAGACAAAGTGTCAATGAAGGTGTAGCAGGACAGGTAGGTTGCCTCGGAGGTAATACTGGGCAGGGTGGAAATGATCTGGTAGTCGATGGTATCACCGGCAGAGGCAGTGCCGGTATGGGCATAGGTATCGGTCTTGCCGGTGTCGTTCTTGCTCTCCCGCAGAGTCTTTTCCAGAGAGGGGATGCCGGTCAGGTTTTTGGGGTACAGGGTAATGTCGTAGATCCAGCGGGTGCCGCCGTCATTGGTGTTGGAACCGTTGACGGAGGTCATGGGGACGGATACCAGGAAAGGGTCAGTGGTGGAAACAACCATTTCAGGAACTCTGGTTTCCGCGACCAGGTACAATCCCAGGGGCAGATTCTCGGCCTTGGTTTTGCCGTAGGAATCCGTCAGGGACATGGCCGTACCGTTGGTGGCAGCGTAACGCTCCATGGCATTCTTCACGGTGGTGGAATTGGCAGTCAGGCCGGAAGAAAGGGCAGAGATCAGCACATCGGACTGGTAGAAATACTTGGTTTCATCCAGAGCGTCCGCATTCTCATATCGGCTCTTTCCGTCTGCCAGCCCCAGGGCTTTCAGGAAGTCCGCGCCCTTGGCCTTGTCCACGGCGTACAGGATTTCCACATGACTGTCGGTGGTTTCGGTTTCACCATACTGGAAAATATCAGCTACCTTTGCATAAGTAAACTCGACACCCTTAATGGCATATCCGTAGCCGGTTTCGCCGTTGCCCAGAGTGGAGGAGGCATTTCCGCCCAGAACATTGTTTACTCCGGTTTCGTCATAAACGCCGGTAGACACATAGCTGGAATCCCATACGCCGTCCTTTTCGGCGTTGGTCAGATCGTACTTGTAGATGGTCAGAGAGCCGGTTCGGGATTCGTCGATGGTTGCATTCTCCAACTCGGCGGCGGAGGCAGCCACCGGGAAAGACAGGAGCAGGGTCAGAGCGAGAAACAGGGAAAGAATTTTTGTGATGTTTTTCATAGAGCAGTTTCCTTTCTTGAATGTAATTTTGAGATTGGATTTTGAATTTTGAACATGAAAAAAACCAGGGCTTGTCCCTGGCATGGAAAGAGTACATGATTGCCTTCCTTTTCCACAGATTTTTTGAAAATAGATGTTGCTTTTTTCTAACGGATTGCATATAATAGTAGTGAACCAAGAGGTTCACAGCGGGTGTTTCGCCACCCATATCCCAAGTGCGAGGCTTTACAGCAGGTGTTCCGCCACCTATATCCCAAGTGCGGGGCGTTAATGATACGGAGGGATTTAGGTCCCTCCGTTTTTTTGAGAGGAAACAAAGAAATGACTGTAAGATTTGATAATTTAGGCTTCTATAACGTGGATACACGCTATTTGCAGTACCTAAACACCATAGAGCCAGAAGTGCAGTTTACGCAGGAAAAAGACTATACACAAAAGCCGTTTCTCGGCATCCTCGTCATAATCGATACATACACTTACTTCATTCCTTTAACCTCTGGAAAGCCCAAACACGCAAAGTGGAAAAACGTGGGCCCCGCACATTATCTGATTTATGAGCAGGTGCCCAAGGCGGAACTTCGCAAGCGGGATATTTACAAATCTATCTCTGAAACCGATGCGCTGCAAATATTCGCCGCACTGGATCTAAAGAAGATGATCCCTGTTGCCGATGGCCTGTACAGCCGAATTGAATTTGCAAAGCTGGATGATCAGAAATATGCGGACCTACTTGAAAAGGAATACAGATTTTGCCAGAAAATACAGGACGGTATTCTTTCCAAAGTTACCCAGATTTACAGGGAACAGAAAGAAACGGGAAAGGTTTATCCTATGTACTGTAACTTTTCAAGATTGGAAGATGCCTGCAATCAGTATCGGGCCACATGACTTTTGCCGGAAGCGATTTGCTTCCGGCTTTCTCAATGCCTTTTTCTGGATAGAACAGAAAGCATACAAAGGCAACTGATAGCCGCAGCCAACCCAAGCACCCGAAGAATGGCCCCGGATACCGCACCTGTTTCCGGCATGGTAAAGGTTCGTGCATTGACAACGGTCAACTCTACGGACAAGGTATCGGTTGGAATCGTTCCTGTGAATGCCGTTCCCATGAGCAGCTTAAAGCCCTCCGGGGCCTTTACCTCTGTCAGGCGATAGTGGAGGCCGGGATGCAGGCCCGTCCATTGGAGAATACCGTCCTCACCACTGGTCAGGCACCCATCCGTCAGACCCTTTGCAGAGCAGCCACCTTTTGTGACAGATTCGGAATACTGGACAGGCTGCCATGTATCCCCATCCTCACTCCATTCCAGCCGAAATGTTGCCCCTGCCAGAGGGCTGCCGGTAATGTCGATCTTCTCCACAGTCACCTTGCCGGTGCGCAGAGCATTGACGAACGATATTTCGGCGATCTCACCCTGTTTTACGGTGACAGTCTGTGGATTTTCACTGACGCATTGGTAAAGACTGTTTTCGGAAAGCAGTTCTTCTACCGTGTACTGTCCGGGCAGCAGATTCCCCGTCAGAATAATGCCGTCCTTGTTGCTGGCGAAGGGAGAACCGTCCAGAACCTTTCCCTCGGCATCTGTAATTTTGAACTGCCAGCCCTCCACAGAACCGCCGCCCTCCACGGTTTTGGAAATTTTCAGTCTGCCGTACTGGACATTGGTAAAGGTGATGGAAACATCCTCATGGGGCTTGATTTCAAACTTGTGGATCGTTTCATCTACCATCCAGTATTCGTCCTCAAATCGCCCATGCTCGTCGCCGGTTTCTTTCGCCCAGTAGGTTCCGGGGTCAAGGTAATAGCCCGCCTTACCGTCTGCATTGGTGATAAGTGTGCCGACCTTCTGAGTGCAGGCTTCGTCCGAATAGACCGTAATATGCCAGCCTTCCACGGACTGCCCGGTGTTGGTCTTTTTGTAGAACCAGACCAGCCCCTGCTCCTTATTGAGCCAAGTGTCCACGGTGGTTTCACCTGCTTTCACAGTCACATCATGGAAACCCAGCTCGGTCAGCCAATAATTATCCTCCGTGGGCAACTCCACAACTGTGTACCACCCTAACGGAAGATTTTGGGTGCAGACATATCCGTTTTCATCGGTGGTGAAGTCTCCGTAGGAATTGCCCTCGGAATCTCTCACCCGGAATGTCCAGCCACCAAGCTGATTGCCGGTGTTGGTGGTCTTGCGGATTTCGATGCGCCCATAGTGGGTGTTGGTGAAGGTGACTTCTGCGGTCTGACCAACTGCAACCGTTACAGACTTCGCGGCGGTGTCAAATTCCCAATAGGGATCGTCCGTGGAAATCTCTTTGGCGTAATAGGTTCCTTTCTGCAAGCCAGAAACCGTTACTGTGCCATCTGCCCCGGTGGTGAATGGAGAGCCGGAAACAGAGTTGGTGCAGGCAGCATCCGTGTACAGCCCAATTTGCCAGCCACCCAGATTTTCGCCCGTATTGGTTTTCTTCACCAGCTGTACACTTCCGGCGTTTCTCTTGTTGTAAAAGCTAACCGAAGCTGTCACACCGGAGGTGATTGTGACCCGCTGGGGATTGGTGCTGGCGCAACTGTACAAGGCATCTATGTTGGAATCCGTATTGCCCAATTCTTTGACATAATAAGTGCCCGCAGTCAAACCCGATACAGAAAGCTTACCGCTGGAATTGGTAGTGTACGGCCCGGATACCAGATTGGCACAGGCAGCATCGCTGTAAATCCCAAACTTCCAGCCGGAAAGATTCTGACCATCTTCCGTAGTCTTGGTCAGGCTGATATTCCCAAGGGAGGGTGCCTTGATCTTGAAATAAGCGTTTAACCCGTTGCTTCCGGCGTTATACAGAGAAATGGTCGTCTGGTAACTGGAACCAGACATATACCAGATGTTGTAGCTGGAATTGGAAGCCGAGGGCAGATAGCGGGTTGCGGTGAACACCGTGGATTCGGAAATATCCCCGGTTTTTGTGATGTTCAGGGTGTTGCCGCTCTTAGAAAAGCGTGCTCCATTTCCATTTGAAAAACTAAAACGCGACAATACCCCGTTAGAATCATAGGCACTGCCAGTATCGCCAGAAAGTTGGATCACAGGAGCGTTACTACGGGAGCTGCTGCAAAAACTGGGGATGGTTTTCGCAGACTGGATTGCGGAAACCAAACTGTTGTAGCAGGAAGTAAACCCGGATACCGAGGCAGAGGCGGCGGCATAAAACACGTCGCCAGAAGTACCGCACTCGTTGGAGCTGTTCCGATTAAAACTGCTGGGGTCACGCAGACCGCAGACAATTTCATAGATCAGAATTTGTGTTGCTACCCGCAGTGGCACATTGGGGTTGCTGTCCTTTTTTGTAGTCGTGACGCTGATAGAATGGTTCCACTGCTGGTCACTGTACAGAAGGATAAGCCCGATAGCCTCCCGCCGAGCGGAGGGCAGCGCATACCACACATTGCTACCGGTGGTACTGCCGCTGCCGTTCAGGGTTACGTCCCGGTCCACGGAGTTCCCGCTGGTGCTGGCCGCATAATTGCGCCATGGCTCAATACAGTACAGCGGTTCATCCGCATGGGCGACACCGCCGTATCTCGCAAAGTGCCAGCCCATGTTCTTAACGTAGGCCGTCCGGGTCGTGCCGCTGCCGTTGGGTTTATAGGCGCAAGTCACCTGGTAGTTCAGCCGGGTGGTATAATCGCCGTTGTCCGCAAAATCGAACAACATAATACTGTTCTGGGTGGAGGCGTAGGTATCGGCATCCAGCAAGCGGTCATCTTCTGATTCGTCCGGGGTGCCCTCCGCCGGGGCCTCTGTTTCCTCTGTAGAATCTTCTGCTGGTGCCTCTGTGGAAGGTTCCGTAGCTTCTGTTTCTTCCGGTGTCGTAGTTTCCACTACCGCCTCCGTTGTTTCCACAGTTTCACTTGCTTCCGTTGCTTCTTTTTTCTCCGGCGGTGCCTCTGCCATAGCTCCCAGCGGAACACTGAAAACCAACACCACCGCCAGCAGCAAACACAGCAGCCGTTTTGTAAATCTCATGGATTGCCTCCTTCCTGGGTAGTCTGATATTGCGCCACCTCGCTGGGCTTGGTTGTCATAATACTGTAAAGCTCGTTATCCGTTGGGAAGTGATCCACGAAAGGCAGGATTACATTGTCGAAGAACAGCAGTCCTTCCCCTGGCGGGGCGTTGCTAATATGGGCGGCCTGTTTGGCTGAGATGTTCAGCCGCTCGCAGAGAATGGCCCTGTCGCCGCTGGCCTGGTTCAGCAGATAAATAAAGTCGCTGTTTTCCAGAATATTCTCGATTTCCGGGGAACCCAGCAGGTCCTTTACATTCTGGGTGATGCCGGTGGGGATGCCGCCCCACTTCCGAAAGCGTTTCCAGATCTCCACGCTCCAAGAGGCTACCTCCCCGTGGAGCAGAAGGTGGAATTCGTCTACATAGTACCGGGTGGCCTTGCCCTCGCTGCGGTTCACCGTTACCCGGTTCCATACCTGATCCTGGATGACCAGCATCCCCAGGTTTTTCAGCTGCTTGCCCAGGGACTTGATATCGAAGCATACCAGCCGATTGTTGATATCCACATTGGTCCGGTGATTAAACACGTTCAGACTGCCGTGGACATACAGCTCCAATGCCGAGCTGACCCTTTGGGCCTCCGGTTCCGGCTGTGCCCGAATTTCATCCCACAGATCGTCCAGGATGGGCATATTCTCCGGCCTGGGGTCTGCCAGATAACCCCGGTACACCTTCCGCAAAGAGCGGTCAATGATGGTTTTTTCTACCGGCGTCAGTCCAAATTTGTCTCCCGCCGCAACTTCACAGAAGGACAGGATAAAGTCGGATTTCAACGCCAGGGGGTTGTCATCCTCGGAGTAGTTCAGGTTGATATCCAGAGGATTCAGGTAATAGCTTCTGCCCCCGCCGCTGCCGGAGGGGGTGAGCCGGATGACCTGCCCACCCAGTCGCTCCACCAGAGGGAAATACTCCGATTCCGGGTCACAGATCAGAATATCGTCCTTTGTCACAAGGAACACATTCAGAATCTCCCGCTTGGCGGAGAAGGACTTGCCGCTGCCGGTGGTGCCTAAAATCAAGCCATTGGGGGTCTTGTTCTGCTTCCGGTCTGCCAGGATCATGTTGCCGGAGCTAGCGTTGATCCCGTAGTACAGCGCGTCCCCGCCCTGGAAAATCTCCTGGGTTGTAAAGGGCATAAGGATAGAAACAGCGGAAGTGGTAAGCCCCCGCTGAATGTGGATCTGGTTGACCCCCAGGGGCAGTGCCGACACAAAGCCCTGCTCCTGCTGGAAGTCCAGCCGGGTAAACTGGCAGTTGTACTGTTGGGCAACGCTGGCTGCCCGGGCAATGTCGTTGTCCAGCTTCCGCTTGCTGTCTGCCATATTCACAACCAGGAATGTGACCAGAAACATCCGTTCATTCCGGCTCTGCAGGTCCCGGAGAATGTTCTTTGCCTCCACGGCGTAGGTGGCGATGTCCGTGGGGACAATATCCATATCGAACCCTTCCCGCACAGCCCGCTTCTGGGCGTCGATCTTCATACCGTCAATGTCAGTGATCTTCCGCTTGACGGTCTTGATGGCCTCCGTCTGGTCCATGCTGCGGATGTGGATGCTCAAAAGCATGTCACTTTCCGTGTTCAAAAGCTCCGCCAGGATACGGTCATCCATTTCCGGGGCGGTGATCTGCAAAAAGGAGGCCGCGCAGAACTTGGTGCCCATCTGGAACTGCCGGGCAGAGGCAAAACGGAAAGCCGAGGGGGCGATAAAATCCTTGACGTGTAGGCCGGAGGGAGCCAGCCAGTCCCAATCAAAGGCGAACCGTTCCCCGTCCGGGTGCAGGATGCCGTGCAGCAGCTCCAACCACTCCCAGCCATCCAGCACCTTCGCCAGAGCGCCCATGACCTTAAAATGGTTCAGCACGTCCAGGGTTATCCGGGAAAACCTGACCCTGGCCGCCCGGATATCCGATTCCGTGATGGTCAGCACCAGCAGCTTGGATTTCACAATGCCGTTGTTGCCCTTTTCCAACTGCCGCCGGAGCATCTGGGTATAGAGCTGCCGAATGCCGTCGAAGGCATCCCCCTGGGCGGCAATCTCGATCCGCTTTAGAAAGTCCTCCTGATTCATGTGCCTACATGGCAGGCTGATCTCCATGCCGATGGAACTGTCATGAGAATTGTACAGATCGCAGAGTCCTTCAAAGATGGCCGTCTGTTGATCCGGCTGGGCAAGCTGGTAGTTCACGTCCTCGAACTCAATGCACCTGGACCAGGTATTGTCGTCCAGCTTGCACAGGCCGTCCGGGTACATCTGACGGAACGGCAAGGTATCCTGGGCGGTATGAGGCTTCCCGTCGCCCCGGGCCCGCTCCATAATGGCCCGGATCTCTTTCTTTTCAGCGGCGGTCAGTTTTCGTTTTCTTCTGGGCTTTTTCTCTCTTTTGGACAACCGCACGCACCTCCTGTTCTACTTGAATCTGCCGCGCCACGGCGGCGTAAAAATTGTTGGTAGCGTAAGGTCGCAGCTTGGGCCTTACGAACATAGCCTGGATCATCTGTCCCAGGATCACTTCCAATGGCTGACCGTGCTTTTCGTACATTGCCAGCAAGAAGAAGGGCAGCATGATTAAGGTCATGCAGAGGGTGGCCGTGCTGGAAGTCACCCGATCTTTGAGAAAAAAGAAAAGCGGTACTCCTACAAGCACCGCCGCCCCAAAGCAAATCAGCTGCCGCTGGGTCAGGCCGAACAGCACCTTGGATTTTACTTTGGTCAGGTCTTTGGGAATGGTTACATAGGCCATACATACCTCCTTAATGGGCTCCAAATAGAGATTTTGACAGGCTTCCTGTTTTGAACAGGGCAAAGCACAGCAGCACCGTATACCCCATGCAGGCCCAGATGGCGGCGGACACGTTGCTTCCCACGCCGATGTTCTGCACCAGCACAGAATAAATGCCAACACACACCATAATCAGAAATGCCTGGAAGCCCAGGGCAAACAGGGAGCGCAGATAGTTTTGCCCCGTATGTCCCCAATCCCGGTTGGTCATGGTGGCAAGGGGGATGGGCCCTACGGAGGCGGTCAGGTACACCTCGATCATCCGTCCGTAGACCACCAGCATTATGCAGATGGAAAGGATGTTCATGGTCAGCCCCACGAAGATAGACTGGAACCACAGCCCGAACAGTTCTCCTGTTTCCAGGGCTTCCATCTGGGCATCCAGGTTTCCCAGCACGCCGCTGATATCCACAGAGGTATTGCCGATAATCACCCCCGCGCTGCTGTTGACCACACTCTGCGCCGCATCAAAGATGCCCATAACGATGTTCCAGGTGTTTGTGACGATCAGCACGGCACAGAAGGTCTTGAACACCCACTTGAAGAACATCCAGGTATCGATATCGTGGAGATTGTTTCGCTCCGTGACCATCTGGATCAGCTCCACACACATGACAAAGGTGAGGATCACCCCGGCAATGGGGACAATGACTGTTTCGGAAAGATTCTGGATCATGGAAAAGACGCCTCCGTTCCAGCCCTGGGGCGTCTTTCCCACTTCTCCCGCAATCTCGCCTACTTTGGTATTGACGGAATCGAACATTCCTGTTAAATTCCCCTTGATACCCTCCGTCAGCAGCCCACGGAGCCACTGGTCCAGTTTGTCAAGAATACCGCCCATAAGCGAATCACGCTTTCAGCGGCTTATCCGAACAAACCGGTCAGCAGGGGCACCAGGGTGGTGCCGATGAGGGCGACACCGCCGCCGGCCATCAACTGTTTTAT